>Ga0154692_117_pt3 | contig 26207 bp, 21 predicted proteins | sample Rifle2008BG13ft_FD_116121 | JGI IMG/M metagenome (GOLD analysis project Ga0154692, IMG submission 116121) | Spirochaetes bacterium RBG_13_51_14
AATTACGAGGGCGGGTGTGGTCATGACCCCGTAGTTCATGATTGCCTTGATGTCGGTAATGTGGTTAATATATGCTTCTGTGCCCGATTCATGCACGGCCTCTCTGGTTATATCCTCAAGTTTTTTGCATTTGGCGCATCCGGTACCGAGTATTTCAATTAACATCAAACTTCCTCCACGTATAATTAATATTATTTCATGTCTTAATGTTCGGGTTTTGCGATTGTTATCCCGCAGCACTGCGCTATGTTCATCTGCTTTTCAACATTTGTCTTGAGTACGGTCTCGATACAGCCGATGAAGTCGAGCACGCAGGGGCAGCACAACTTGTAGTAAATGCTGGCGCCGCGCTTCTCGTCATGCACCAGACCGGCGTTTTTCAACACGCTCAGATGCTTAGACACGGTGGATACGTCCGAACCGATCATGTCAGTGAGCTCATTTACGCAGCGCTCCTGCCTGTGCAGCTCTTCCAGAATGAAAAGCCTCGTGGGGTGCCCAATGGCCTTGATAATGTTCGCCCTTGCTTCATACTGCGGATGTATTTTTTGTTCCATTGTTAAACCTTCCTTCAGCAGCATGTCGTCGATTTTCCGGCCGCGGGCCCGCAGTCGCAGGTCGGCTCGCCGCCCGTGATCATGCCCCTGATAAGGGCCGCTGCGCATCCGACGCCGGATCCCACGGCTATGGCGCCGAAATCGCAGTTCAAGGCGCAGGCGCCGCATTCCATGCACCGGTCTCTATCAATGATTGTTATTTTGCCGTCGCGCATCTCAAAAACCGCGTGCGGGCACACCTCGGTGCAACGACGGCACCCGGTGCATTTTTCCGGGTCATACGCGAGCGTGGCAACGTTCTTCAAATATTTCATATGAGCCCCCATGAATGTATCTTATACAGAACCAGCAGTATGGCAGCGATCACAAGCCCGGCGATGTATATCGGCAGCCATATTCTCAATTCCTTTTTCACGCCGGAAATGGTGGTGAATGTCGTGGCGCCGGTGAACTGCAGTGCGAGGTACGATGACAGGAGCGAGAAAAGTACCAGCGCCGATGCCTTCAGGAAAAACGATTCGCCGCCGGCCGGGGTCAGAGCAACAAGGGGGGAAACGGCGGCCACTCCTGTGATCAATCCTTTGAGGGCGAAAGACCTGCCGGGGATGAACGGAAGAAGAAGGGGAGTAATCACGGCACCGATAACTATCGCTATCAGGCAGAGGAAAAGATAGGGCCAGCCTTCAAACCAGGCATTGTTGAATATAACCCCTGTCGGTTGTAATCCGAAAATGACAAGGATTATCAGCGCGACAAGCGGATATCTTTTTAAAGCTTGGTTCAATTCAATGGGGGTGAGTATCAGCCGCTTTACGATACCGAACCGTATTTGCCTCATTTCCGGTGAGGCACGATAGTTATCGGTACAATATTGCTTAATATCCGCAGCTTCAACCGGGCCGAAATACACATGGAAGCCGGTTTTCCTCATGACCTCGGTTGCTCTGACACCGGTTGCTCCGAGCTGGGGTACGATAATCCTCCGGTGGGCGACAAGGCCGGCCAGGTTCGCTGCGGTGATGCGTCTTACCAGTTCATCGGTCCCGAATGTGCCCTTGCCGGCCGCGCACCATACGTTGATACCCTTCGTGTCCAGAACAAGGATCCAGCCGTTTATTCCCATTAATTCACGACGGAGTATATCGAAGCTGAACTTGTAATTGGCGCTTACAAAGATGTCGGAATCCGCATCCGGCGTTCCAATGGCGTACAGTCCCGGATTGATGGCATAGTTCATCCGGAACGCGCTCATGCGGGAGCGGATATGTCCCCACCGGTCTGCGTGAGACCAGTCAGGTGAAACCACAGGGACCAGTCCATACTCAGTGTTAATGGTGCCGATGATCCAGGGAGGTTTTTCAGCGGTGATACTGGATATCGCTTTGATTGCCTTCTGCCGCATTTGCAGATCAGGAGCCAGGAGGCCTGGATTTTGGGGAGGAGCGCAGCAGCTCCGGCCGGTTTTATTTAATTCAGTAATGTTATTGATTTGTATTGTCTTCATATTTATAATTACCGAGCTTTGTATTTGTATATTTGGCAATATAGCCAAATATACAAATTTTTGTCAAGCAGAATTACATCAAATATCTACTTTTACAGAATGCAATTTCGAAAATCTGGCAATCATAAACCGCGTCTCAATGTTAATACAAGAAGGAAAGGAATCTGGTCTTTTCATTCTGACGCACTAATGCGCGTGATGAAGTGACCCGTATGTATTTTGTTGGTGATTTGACCTAAATCAATGAAAAGTATTCGCAATTATTGCATTATTGGAGTAAGCGGCCAATACCCCTTGGGAACGTGAAGGCCGGCGACAACACGGCATCAGAGATGTTCGTCGCTGACGCCCGGGAATACGTCCATTTTCTGCGCGGCCATATCATGAAAGAAAAAAATTTGCTCTTTATGATGGCTGACGAGCGGCTCTCCGTGAAAGACCAGGAGGAGTTATTGAAAGGATTTGACCGCGTTGAGCGGGAAGAAATCGGAGCCGGCGTCCACGAGAAATATCACGATATGCTTCACCGACTGCGGGATATGTATTGTGCGGGTGTATAAAACGAAAGGAGGCTTGTATGAAAGCTAAAGTAGATCCCGATCTGTGCACCGGCTGCGATTTATGTGTGCAAACTTGCCCGGAAGTATTTAAAATGGAGGGCGCAACCGCAGTGGCCTATGCAAATCCGGTGCCCGCAGAGCACGAACAAGCCGCCCGACAGGCGGCTGAGGAATGCCCTGTTGAGGCAATATCCATTTCGTAAATGACCGCAACCTCTAATTGCACCAACTGCAAGACAGCACATACGACGGGTGTTGACGAAGCCGCTCCGGAATGCTGCGGCAGAGGCCTATGGTGCCGGAAAAGCTTCCTCCCTGCACCATCGCGCAGCATCCGGAGATGGTGTGAAACGATTACGACGACAAGCCATGCGACGATAACAGGGCTTATGAATAAGCATTCATCCCGCCGTCGTTATACCTGGGTCGATAGGAAGACCTGAAGCGTCATCTGGCCGATCTGATCCTGCAGGGATTCAATGTCGTCGATATGCCGGTCCTCGTCTTTCAGGATATTCTCAAGAACTTCCCGTGTCGCGAAATCGCCGACGTCGCCGGCCAACTTGATCGCGGCATTGTAAGCCGTAATGGCGTCCAGCTCGGCCGTATGGTCGTTCGAGAGCTGTTTGGGCACTTCGGCGCCGATGTTGATCTTTCTTAAATCGCTTACGATGGGGACTCCTTCCAGGAAGAGAATCCTTCCGATGAGTTTTTCCGCGTGCTTCATTTCGTCAATGGCCCGTTTTTCAAAATTCTCATGAAGCCTGCCGTACCCCCAGTCCGCGCACATCTCGGAGTGAACCATATACTGATTGATGGCGGTGAGTTCGTCGGCGAGGAGGGAGTTTAGGGTTTCAATAAGTTTTACGTTTCCTTTCATTGTGTTCTCCAGTGAATCATAGTGGTTTATTCCATACTATAACGGGGGGCAGAGACGGAATGACGATATGCTCCGCCCGCCCCGCTCCAATCGCACCGCCCGTCAGAGGGCGGCCTCGCTCTTCCAGTATCCATGGATATTGCAGTTTTCAACGACGGTTATTTTTCCTTTGGCGTTCTTCAGATGGAAGCAGGCAGCCGGATAAACGCCCAGCGGCGTGAACATGGCCCGGCCTATGTACGCGTCGTTCTGATAGCAATCGACAAAAGTGATGAAATGCTTCTCCTCCATTGGATGCATCGTTTTCCCGACTCTCACGATGATATCGACGCAGGGGCTCTCGGGAACAAGGCCGCACTGCTTGTTGACCGTGACAGCCGGCACGTGCTTTATTTCCGCCTCAGGGCTTTTCTCGCTGGATTCTTTAAATATGGAGTCGTTTTGAACGAACTTATCCTTTTCAGCAAAACAGACAGGGCATTTGTCCGGAATCGCGTTGAACTCAAGATGGCCGCATACGTCGCAGATGAATATTTTCATGACGGAATCCTCCTTCTTGTTTTTTAGAGAAATTGATATTTTACGATGCCTGGAGCAAATGTCAAGTTTTTTGATGTACCCACAAGAAACATAAATGTGTTGATATTTGCGGATGATCATGGCAATTGTTCATGCTGATCGATACTAGACTCAATCATCAGCCAGAGGAGGTGCCGCATGCCTATCAAAATCAACAAAACCATAACCTGGGTCGGCAAAACAGACTGGGAACTCAGAAGATTCCACGGAAACGAGTATTCCACTCACCGGGGGTCAACCTATAACTCATACCTTGTCAGAGAGGATAAAATAGCGCTTATCGACACGGTGTGGGCCCCATTCGCGGAAGAATACGTCGCCGGACTGGAAAAAACCATCGATCTGAAACGGATCGATTACATCATCGCCAACCACGGCGAAACAGACCACAGCGGCGCGCTCCCGGAGCTGCTGCGGCGCATACCGGACATTCCGGTCTACTGCACCGCCAGCTGCGTCAAGTCATTGAAGGGGCATTATCACAGGGACTGGAACTTCAGAACCGTGAAGACGGGCGACCGCCTGAATCTGGGGGCCAAGGAGCTGATTTTTATCGAGGCGCCCATGCTCCACTGGCCCGACAGCATGATGTGCTATCTCACCGGCGACAATATACTCTTCAGCAACGACGCCTTCGGCCAGCACTACGCGTCGAGCGGCATGTTCAACGACACGGTGGACCAGGACGAGCTTTTCGCCGAATGCATGAAGTATTACGCCAACATTCTGACCCCGTTCAGCCCGCTGGTGATCAAGAAGATCAACGAAGTCCTTTCCCTGAAGCTCCCGTTGGACATGATCTGCACGAGCCACGGGGTAATCTGGCGGCAGAACCCGACGCAGATCGTGGAGCGTTATCTCGCATGGGCCGACGCGTACCAGGAAAACCAGGTTACCATTATTTATGACACCATGTGGAACGGTACCCGGGTCATGGCGGAATCCATAGCAGACGGGATGCGGGAAGCGGGCGGCGATACGGTTGTAAAATTATTCAACGCCTCCAACACGGACAAAAATGATATCGTCACCGAGGTTTTCAGGTCAAAGGCGATCGGGGTGGGGTCTCCCACGATTAACCAGGGAATACTAAGTTCAATCGCCTCCCTTCTGGAGGAAATCCGTGGTTTGAAGTTTAAAAATAAGAAGGCCTTCGCATTCGGGTGTTACGGATGGAGCGGCGAGTCTGTGAAGATGATCCAGGAGGGACTAGAGTCGGCCGGGTTTGCCGTTATCGGTGACGGGATCAAGTCGCTCTGGAACCCGGATGATGAAGCGATTAAAGCGTGTGTTGAGTTCGGCAGGAAAGTGGCGGAGAATATATAATGAAGGGTGATCTCCACCGTGATTGATAACAGGTCACGCCACGAATGCCGTAAAATTTTAAGACACTTCCCCAGGCGTTCACGCTCACAAGCAGCGTTATATAATCCGGCGCTCATACCGAAAACACTCAGCATGTCTATTGAGCCGGTACTGATCATGGCGGAAATTCCTGGATGTTATAGCAAATGTCATAATGCTGCTCTTTATGATTTAACATTGGCCTAATACACCGTACAAGCCCAAGAATTTTCTAAGTCAATTGTGGATTAATCCATATCTGGCCAGACTTAAGATATAATTTTATTTATATATAATTTAAAACCGACTGTCCGGTTTGATTTTTTATACTGATTATAATATGGTTAAGCATAAGTGTAACCGTATAAACATCCAAAATAATAATAAGAATTAACAAAGATTATGGAGGTTTTAATTACTATGAGAAGATTATTTTCTATACCGGTATATTTTTTATGCATTCTTTTATTTATTTTCATATTCATGGGATGCGATGACAGCAAGGACAAACCGATTATTCCGTTTACGGAATCCAACAACGATGATATTTTGACGAAGGGCAATAATTACCCGATCGTTCTGCTGCACGGGTTCATCGGATGGGGCAGGGATGAACTGGCAGGTCCTTATGGCCACTTTTACTGGGGAGGATACAATGATTTGCAGGAGATCCTTAAAAAGGCCTGCCATGATACCTATACGGCTGTTGTGGGGCCGGTTTCCAGCAACTGGGACCGGAGCTGTGAGCTCTACGCTCAGCTCAAGGGCGTTCGCGTTGATTACGGCCTGGCTCATTCAATAAAGCACCAGCACAGCCGGTTCGGCAGGGATTTTACCGGAAAAGCATTGCTGACCGATTGGGGTAAGCCGGGCAAAAACCGCAAGATCCATATTATCGCGCACAGCCAGGGAGGAATGAACGCCAGGATGTTCGCGCAGCTCCTCGAACACGGATATCCCGAGGAAAAACAGGCTGACTATTCCGGACAGGAACCGATTTCACCGCTGTTCTCCGGGAGCGCTGAAACGAAAAACCTGATCTCAAGCATTACCACCTTGGCCGGCGTCCATAACGGCACAACGCTGTCCAATGGCTTCATCAAGCTGATTCCTTATATCCAAGAGTTGTTGATAATCCTCCTTGAGGCCACTGGAATGGATTCCAGCCAGACCATTTTAAAAATATATGATTTTAAGCTGGAGCAGTTCGGAGTTGTTCCCCGGCAGAAAGGGGAGTCCCTCGAGGATTATTTTACAAGAGTGAACAATGCAGCCGAGACCTATTTTGCAACCGACCAGAAGGATATCTGCATGTGGGACCTCAGCCCTGAAGCCTGCAAGGAACAAAATGCCTGGGTGCATGCGCAGAACAATATTTATTACTTTTCCTATGCCGGAGTAGCGAGCCATCCGTGCGATTCGCCGTTGATGCGCGATAACGGGGAATATTATCATGTGGCGGACGCGGACAGTTTTATCTTGTGGTTTGTTACCGCACCGATGATGGGCGCTTACACCTGCAATGACGAACGGTATCACGGTTACTGGCGGGCACAGGATGGCGAGTATTATGACATGGCGGTCAAAGACCGCGTTCCAATCGACAGCAGCTGGTGGCCGAATGATGGTGTTGTCAACACCAAATCGATGAACGGGCCCTGGATCTATCCCGACGGGTACGCGGGAGTTCGAGACAGCATCGTGGATTGGGACGGCACCAGTATCCCTGACGCGGGTATCTGGAACTATTTCGGCGTCATAAAGGGTTTCGATCATTTTGATATAATCGGGGGCGAGATTTTTTACTGGGATATAGATAACCATCCCAAGGATGTCATCAGCCATATAGAAGACTGGTATGTTGAAAGGGCGGAATTTTTAAAGTCACTTCCCCGGTAATAACTTTATCAACTATCTAATTCTAAATTTTTTTTTACATATGGTTTATGCTGCGGACGAGCGGCATAAACCATATGATATTTCCAAGAAATACAAATGCGCGGTGACCGGCACTCATGGAGCGGGCGGCGTTTCGGAATCATCGCACGCACAGGAAAGCGAGCTGCTCCGCGCTTTTTCAAATGACTCTCTTCCCTCCCGGAAGGCGAACCAGGCTATGCCGAGCCCTCCCGCTATATCGATATATGAAATCCTGAAATAATCATACAGCATGCTCGAGGCGAGGAGTATGTATGAGAGGTAGAGGCAGGTCCTGGTGCAGTTGGCGTCCGCGATGATCGGCTCGGAACAGAGTTGTTTGCCGATTTTCATTTTATACATGTAGAGCGCCCGCATGGTAATGATTGATATGACTGATATGACCGCGCCCGGTATGGTCGTGCCCGGCGCCGTACGATAAATAACAGTAAGAACCGAGCCGGCGACCAGACCTGCCGCGAGTATAAAAAAGCTCGCGCCGGTCACGCGCAGGGCCTGCCGCTCGAACCGGTCGCGCTCTGTCACGGGGCTCCGCCGCATCCGCCATACCATATGGCCGATGCCCATGCCGGATATGACCTCCACGAAGCTGTCCACGCCGAACCCGAACAGGGCGATGGTCTCGTCGGCGTAGCCGAATATGACGGACACCAGGCCCTCGGCTATGTTGTACACGACCGTGATGACGCTCAAGATGAAGGCTATTCGGAGGAGCCTGTCCGCGTCGCCGGTTGATTCTATCGGTTTCATGGCGTATCCTTTCAAGTATTAATGTCATCTATGAAATAATTTATGTTATTCATTCTGGTCTGATCCCGCACCTCGGGTGCGGGATCAGACTCGCCGCGTCACCCCATTGTGTGCCCCACCACGATCTTTATTCCGATGGCGATGAGCATCACGCCGCCGATGGCCTCGGCCCGCCTGCCGAAGAGCAAACCGACCCGCTTGCCGATGGCGGTGCCGAGTATCGAGAAGAGCGCGCACACGGCACCGATGATGACGCTGGGGAGCAGGATGGGGTGGTCAAGGACGCCGATCGACAACCCCACGGCCAGGGCGTCGATGCTGGTGGCCACCGCCAGGACCAGGAGCGACCATCCCCGCGAGGGGTCCCGGCGCTCCTCAGCGGGGCAATCGGCTCCCTTACTCGAAAAGGCTTCCCTCAACATCTTCAGACCGATGAACAGGAGGAGGCCGAATGCGAGCCAGTGGTCATAGGACTTGATGTATATCTCAAGATACCTGCCGCCGAAGTAGCCGATGACCGGCATCATGAACTGGAACAGGCCGAAGTGAAACGCGAGCCGGAAGTAGTGCCGGGGGCCGGGACTGGCGATGATCATCCCGCAAGAAATTGCAACCGAGAAGGCGTCCATGGCGAGGGCCACGGCGATGACTATAATCGACAGAAAGTCCATGGGATATTGTCGCTCTGCGGCGCCGGATAGTCTATAAAATAACAGGGACGGGATGAAAAAAACTGCCATGACGCAAAGCGCTCTTCGGAAGAGTATTGCGCCGAACCGTTCGTTGAAAACGAACGGCTATTCCCTGACCGCGTGATACCAGAGAGCCGCGGTGATTCCCCACAGGGCGTTGAAGAAGAGAACAAAAAGAGGCGTCAGACATCCCAGGTCGCAGCCGAGGAAACCTTTGTGCAATCGGTAGGGAAAAATTATCAGCAGTTGCGCGAGAGTGGGCGCCAGGCTGACTGCCAGACCTTTCAGCCACGGGCTTTTTTCCGCCAGCGGGACAAGCAGGATGAATCCCCAGATGCCGCCCCAGACGACCTTCTGATACAGGAAGGGCGGGCTGAGCTCCGGGGCTATCTGCACACCGAGCGCCGCGGTTATGCCCAGGGCGCCGAAAATCCACACTGCAAGCCCATTTACAAGGCCGCCCAGCGCGCCGGCTGAAAAGAATAAGCTCATAGTATTAAATAATCTCTTCATTATGAACACCTCGCACATTAGATTTATTATAATAGATTTTCCGGCAAAATGCCATAAAAATTTATTTTGACTTTCCCGCTTACAGCTAAGGGATACTACACATGATCCCTGATGGCGGCATCGGTCCTGTTGTTCGGATATCGCACATGTACAACGAAAATATTTAAGATAAAAAAGCAAATAAGAATTGATTTTTATCATTTAATTTCCTACTTTGCCGTTCAGTGATTAAACATATAAAATACATGAAGCATCGTGGAGGATTGTATGTGCCTTGGATGCGGTTTCCTTCCAGATAGCATTTATTCTGAATTAAACCCGGTATGAACATTGTTCCCCGTTCCCGATTTTCAATCATAAAACGGGAGATTTTATGTGCGCGGCGACGCGAACAGTGCGCCTGCTACAATTAAAGAATAATTATGTGAATACATCAATTTAATTAAGGACAAGACAATGAAATGGTTGGTACGGATATCTGCCAGATGGCCCAAAACAGTTATTGTTTGCATTATCCTCCTAACGATATTTTTCGCTCTTATGCTGGGCACGAAGTTTTCGATCAATGTGGATCCGATGAAAGCTTTTTCCAGAAAAATGGATGTCATCAAATATTACCACCTGACACTGAAAAAATTCTCAATGAAGGATATGATACTGATCGGTGTTGAGAATGATAAAGAGGGCATTTTTAGTGTGGAAACCCTCCGCTACGTTGAACAGGTGATCAATCAGTTCAAGGCCCTGAAAGTTGAAAAGAAGTATCCAGATATCATATCCGGCGATGAAAAAACAGTCGAGGTTCCGTCAAAACTATCAGCGAATCAGATCATGAGCATCATCAACGCCGATGATGTAATGGTGGATAAGGTAAATAACACGATCGTAATCGGAAACCTGACCAGCAAGTCGCGCCAGAGAGCGGGGATTCTTGATCCGGATCCCGAAGAGATGAAAAAACTTCCGAAAGATGATGCTGACCTCAAGAAGCTGATTCCCTATCTTAAAAAAGAACTGGAGAGCAACGATCTTTTGAAGGGGACCCTGTTTTCCAATGACGGCAAGGCCTGCGCCATAATGGTTCCGGTTGAGAAAAGGATAGACAACAAGCTGGAGATCATACGGCGCGAGATGTTCATCATGGTGGACGCGAATAAATTAAAAGCCAGGTTCAGCGGCAGGGATTTTTATTTCCCGGCGAACATCTACTCCACAACCGTCAATGGAACAACGGTCGATGATGAATACATTAATGATACGGTGACTTCCAATAAGAAAAAGATCCGCCGCTTCATGGTCGGTCTCCTCAAGCCGTTCAGCGATTATTACACGGATTTTTATTCATCGATGCGGAAAAATGAGGTTGATGAAGAATATCTGAATAATGTATTCAGGATGATCGAGAGCGACGCGCCGTATGAAAAACCCGATGTCAATCTAACCTATCAGGACTGCATTGATGATCTGTACAAGTTCGTCATACAGACTATTGATCCATTCAGCAGAAACAACCTTGAATCCAAATTGTACAATGTTCCGAACATATACGATGTCGCGCACCTCTACAAGATTTTCAACACGATCGCTGAAAAAAACAAACCTGAACACCTGAAGATCTATATTGCGGGACTGCCCGTCGCTGAGGCCCTCCTCCAGGAGTTCGTCATGAACGATTTGACCGTCTTCATGATTTTGTCGTGCGTGGTCATCCTATTTATTCTCTTTATGACCATCAGGACACCAACCGGGATTTACCTTCCCCTGGCCGCGGTGATGATGAGCATCATCTGGCTCATGGGCGCCATGCTCATGGCCGACATCGAGTTTTCGGCCGGAACCATCGTCATGCCCTGCGTCCTCATCGCCGTCGGGAGCTCGTACGTGATCCACTATCTGGTGCGGTATTACGAGAAGGTCGCCGGCAGGAGCAAGGCCGAGGTCACGGCCGCTATCATTGACACCACCGACAGCATCGAAACAGCCATCCTCCTGAGCGCCATTACGACCATGGCCGCTTTTCTCTCTGACGTGTTCATCGACGTCGTCGACATACAGAGACTGGGAGTGCTGGTGACACTCGGGATAGCAATTAATGTTTTTCTTACCTTCACGTTTATCCCGGCCTGCCTTGTCCTCCTGCCTCCTCCAAAAGGCATCAAGGAAACCTTCTTCGAGAGGACGATCATGAAGGCTGTCATGCTGGGCGGCGAAAATACGGCGCGCCATCCGCGGACGGTATTCTGGGGGTTCTTTACGGTAACAGCCATATTTTTCATCGGGCTGTTTTTCCTCAAAACCGAAAGCAGCATCTCCTTCATGTTCCTGGAAAGCAATCCGCTCAGGCAGGGGGATAAATTCATCAACAAGGAGCTCACCGGAACCGGCCAGATGTGCATCGTGTTCAAAATGAGGGACCGGGTCAGCCTCGCCGGGGGTGCCGTCCAGAGAGATCTTACGCGGAGAATCGATGAGTTTACCGGCGCCTACCGGCAGTTTCAGAATATCCATCCGGATTTGAAATACGCGACGGTCATTAACTCCTATATCTTAGATGATCTTGACAAAATGAAGAAACACCCCGAGCGGAACCAGGACGGGATCGAGGAGCGGGTGGCGGTTTTCACCGATATACTCAATGAGTATTTTGAAACCGAGCAGAAAGCAGATAATAGTAACAGGAAGATGACCGCGTCGCCGGCGGGCAATGATCTGAGCGATATGGCCGACGATTACGCCTCCGTGAGCGGCAATCATGCCGCCATGACGGCCAAGGAAGCGGGCGTCGAAAGCATTATCGGCAGAATTAAAACGGCCGGCACGGATCCGGAAAAAGCGGAGTGCCGCCGGTACATAGCCGCCATCCGGAATTACAAGAATACCGAGGCGGGCAGGGAATTCCAGGGAAACTTCTTTTACCTGTCCGACTTTTTCCATACGGATATCACCCAGCCGATCACCCTCAGGAAGATCGAGAAGCTGGGGAACGAACTTAAAGAGTTGAAACAGCCGGAAGCCGTTATTGACGGATCGGCCGTCAAACCGGTCGGCAGTATTCTCAGCGTAACCGACACCCTGAAGCTTATCTACAAGGTATTTTACCATGATGACAATGACGCCTTCAGCAAAATACCAGACGTCAGGGCCGACGGGATCGCGGACAAATCCCTGACCGACCGCAGCATCATCGGCGTGTGCATGAACCAGTTCCGCGCCTCCCGCGAGGACATGTCCAAATATCTGATGACCGACGACATGCAGCTCATGCAGTTCGTTGTATTCATGAGGAGCGACAAGGCCGATTTTTTACGGCAGTTCCAGTCAACCTTCAATGCGATGTTCAGGAAAATTTTCCCCGAAGATGATCCGTATGTGGAGAAGATAATCATATCGGGCATGCCGGCCATCAACCTGATGATGAACGAGCAGATTCTCATCAATCAGATCCAGTCCATCATCGTGACCGTGATTGTGGTGGTGCTGTCATGCATGTTCATATTTCGCTCTATACTCGGCGGTTTTTTTGCGGCCGCTCCGAAATCCTTCACGCTCATCATAACCCTGGGCCTGATGGGTTACACCGGCATCCCGATCAATTACAGCACCATCGTCAATGCCTCCATCGCAGTCGGCGCCGGTATTGATTACTCGATCCATTTTATCGAGCGTTTCAAATACGAGCACGTGGTCAATAAATTTGATTTTATCGAGTCCTATAAGAATACCCTGAGAACCACCGGTCTTGCCATCGTGACGACCACCCTGTCGGTGGGGCTCGGGTTTGGGGTCCTGGGTTTCTCCACTTTTAAGATAATTAGAATGGGGGGACTCCTGGTGACAGTTTCCATGATATTGAGCGGCACATTGGCGCTGACCGTTCTCCCGGCTATGATAATTTGGATCAGGCCCAAGTTTCTCAAAAATTTAAAGCCATGGGGCATGGAAGAAAGGATTGAAGCTATAGTTAAAAGACTGGTGGCCAGATTTGAACGTATGAAAAAATTAATCGACAATTGACTGACTGCAACGATTCTCGCAGATTATAGAGCCTGCCGCGGGAGAAGCGGCAGGCGTTTTTTTCCATATACTAATAATCAGAGACGGACTGTTTTCAACAAGATAGGGACGGTCAATTACCCGTGAAGAATTGAGGCACGCGGTGCGGTTGCTCCTGAAATGATCAATTATTGTTTATTTTTATTATACGTCAGACGCAAGTGCCCTTGAAATTTATATGTTCTCGTGTTAATATAAATAATATAACGCTTTCCATTTGTTCATAAAACGCACATAACTCAAATCCTGGAACGGAGAGGCAAGAGGAGAGCTTGAAATGAACAAAAATAAAAAGAGCAGAAAGCCCGTTTCTTCCGACCGCGGCAGAATGCCACCGTCCGCAAGACCGGCAAAAGACTCCAGCAAAAACAAGGCCCTTCTTGTAGAAGGTAAGCGATTATCGCGCAGCGACACGACCCTTCATCCCGGGCGGAATCAACCTAACCCCCGGGAACGGACCGGCCGCGCATCGAGTGGAAAATCGACGAAACATGATCGAACGAAGGATCAGATGAAGATTCAACGGCGGTTCAAAGAGCTGGAGTCCGTGCCCGCGTCGTCCGCACAGAAGAAACGGCGGGTCAGGAAGGAGATCATTCCATCAAATGGGAAGAAACGTCGCGGCGCCGAAATGGATATGCGAGATATCGGGCAACAATACGGACACCTGGTCCGGCGCTCGTTCCAGGGAGTCTTGATCGCGGAAGGTTTTCCCCCGAAAATACTATTCGCCAACGATGCACTGGCGAGAATATCGGGATACAGCGTAGATGAATTGCTGAAGTTCACAATAAAAAAATTGCGGGCGATGATACATCCCGATGACCGCGATCTGTTCCTGCGGCGGTATCGGGACCGTCTTTCGAATAAAAAAGTTCCCTCCCATGACGAGTTCAGGATGATCAGGGGCGACGGGTCTGCGGTCTGGGTGGAGATGTTCTTCTCGCGAATTATGATCAACGGCACAACGCTGATCGAGGCAACCATTATCGACATCACGGAGCGGAAGAATGCCGAAGAACAGCTGCGCCAGAGTGAGGAGAAATATCGCGCCATCATCGATAATATCCAGGACGGTTACTATGAGGTCGATCTGGCGGGAAATTTCACTTTTTTCAATGACGCCATCACCTCGATACTGGGATACAGCCGGAATGAGCTGAGGGGCATGAATAATCGTTTGTTTATGGATGAAGCAAACGCGAAAAAGGTATACCAGACCTTCAACCGGGCCCACCGGACATACCGGTCGGAGCGCGCCTTCGACTGGGAGATCATCCGTAAAGACGGAAGCCGGAGGATCGTCGAGGCTTCGGTCTCCCTCATACGGGATGCGGCCCGGGAGCCGGTAGGATTCCGCGGCATCGTGCGGGACGTTACCGAGAAGAAACAAATCCAGGATATTATCCGTGAAAGCGAGCGGCGCTATCATAACCTTTACGACGTCGCCCCCCTGGCTTTCGTGCTCTGGGACCCGGAGTGCCGCATTACCGATTGGAACAAGCACGCCGAGGAGGTGTTCGGGTGGAAGCGGGAAGAGGTCCTGGGGAGAAATTTTTTTGAATTCCTGATTCCCGACGGAGATCGTCCGATTGTGGATGATGTCGTCAGGAAACTGCTGGACGGCAGGCTGCCGAGTCATAGCGTCAATAAAAATCTGACCAAAAGGGGCGAAGTCATCACCTGCGAATGGAACAGCACGATATTCCACGACCAGGACGGCAACGTGGAGGTGGTCCTGTCTCTGGCCCTTGACATCACCGAGCGGAAGAACCTGGAAGAAGAGCTCTTCCAGTCGCGGAAGATGGAGTCCATCGGCCGGCTTGCCGGCGGCGTCGCGCATGATCTCAACAACATGCTCACGCCCATTCTCGGCTACGCGGACATGCTCCTGCTGGACGTTCCCATGGACAGCTCCCATCTCGACAGTCTGATACAGATCAAGGACGCGGCGGAACGGGCGCGCGATATGACCCGTCAGCTTCTGGCATTCAGCCGCAAGCAGGTGCTGGAGATGAAGACGGTGAACCTCGGCGAGGTTGTGCTCGGGTTTGAGAAAATATTGAGGAGGACCATCCGGGAGGACATCGAGCTTGAAATGCAGGTCGCCGCCGACGCGGGCAACATAGCGACTGACGCGTCCCAGATCGAGCAGATTATACTGAACCTGGGGGTCAACGCGCAGGACGCCATGCCGGGCGGCGGCAAGCTCACGATCGAGGTTTCGAATGTGTTCATCGACGAAACGTACGCGAAAAAGCATCCCGAAGTGCGACGGGGACAGCATGTGATGCTCGCCATCAGCGACACCGGGTGCGGCATGGACAGCGAGACCCTGGAGCACATGTTCGAGCCTTTTTACACGACCCGCGAATGGGGAACCGGTCTGGGGCTTGCAACCGTGTACGGCATCGTGAAACAGCACAACGGCAGCATCTGGGTGAGCAGCAGGCCCAACCGGGGCACCACCTTCCGTATCTATTTCCCCCACGCCGAAGGCGCTCCGGCGGAGAAAACAGCGCCGCCGCAGTTCGAAGTGATTACCGCCAGGGGGGAAACAATCCTCATCGTCGAGGACGAGGAGGCGGTCCGAAAGCTGGCCGCGAAAATTCTTCAGAAGCACGGGTACCGGGTCATTACCGCCGCTAACGGCGAGGAGGCCATCGGCATCGTCAGGGACTACAAAGAAAAGATCCATCTTCTCCTGACCGATGTTATTATGCCCAAAATCGACGGCAGGAGCCTGTACGGGAAAATCGCCGCATTCCGAAGCGACATCAAGGTGCTGTACATGTCCGGATATACCCATGACGTTATTGCCCATCACGGGGTGATGGAGGAGGGGATCCACTTCATACAGAAGCCCTTTTCGTTCATAACGCTCACGGAAAAGATCCGCGAAGTGCTCGAATCATGAGGGCTCATACATTCTGAAGGCGGGGTTACGAACCCCCGCCGTGGTGGCGTCTGATCACTCTCCCGTAAACACCGGCTCCCGTTTCTGCATGAAAGCGGTGAACCCTTCGTGGGCGTCCTTCGTCTGCTCGCATTTCTTCGACCACACGCGGTCGACGCGGATTCCCTCGTCGATCCCCTTTTCAATTCCCGTGATCATTCCATCCAGCACGGCATTGACGGCGACGGGCGGTCGTTTGGCCAGTGCCTGCGCGAAGGCGCTTGTTTCCTTCATGAACTCCGCCGCGGGGAAGACGCGGTCGACAAGGCCGACGGCGAGCGCTTCCTGCGCCGACAGGCGTCTGCTGAAGAGGATCAGGTCAAGCGCCGTGGATCTTCCCAGGAGCCGCGCCATGCGCTGGATTCCGCCCCACCCGGGCGTTATCCCTAGATTCAGCTCAGGGCATCCGATTTTCGCCTTGGGATTGTCCGTCATGAACCGGAAATGGCACGCCAGCGCGAGCTCGCATCCCCCTCCAAGACAGTATCCGTTGACAGCGGCGATGAGCGGCTTCGGGAAGCGGTCGATGCGGTTGAACATGTCAATGGCGTCCGGCCCGTTGTAAAGATTCGCCACATCCGAGACGTCCATGCCGGCGCAGAAGCCTTTATCGCCGGCTCCGGTGATTATAATGATTCTGGTGTCCCTGCTCTGCTCCAGTTCCGTGATGGCGCGGTCCAGATCTTCGCGCATGCCGAGGTTGATGGAGTTTGTCGGGGGACGATTGAGCGTGATGATGGTCACGAAATTGTTCGTCGTCACGGTGATCGTATTATAACCCATAGGTTTCCTCCGAATGATAAAATAAATTGAAATACCCGGTTGTCGTGGGCGGACTTAAACACCCGGTGCCGGGGGTCGCCCGCGATAACAGCAAAAAAATATCAAATGAGTTTTTATTTATACATTAAAGATACGCTGGACGTAGTATCATTACAGGTATGGTAAATCAAGATAAAAACATGATTCCGTCTGCTTAAAAATATTCTTGTATTAATAGAGATACTATTGTATATATAGTCTGGCGACATTTCTGTTTCGTTAATGAGATATAGTACACCCTCAGATGAGGAGATTATGCCGAAGAGAGAACCTGGGTCCGGCAAGATCAATTCTGTTAAGAAGAAGCAGGCTTCTTCGCCGGCTCGAAACGCAAAATCGTCCTCCGGCACCGGAAAAAAGGCCGGCCGCGGCTCACGCAGATCACCTACCGGCGATAAAGAATCACCTCGCGCATGGGCTGAAAACGGCATCCGGACCGGGTCTCCGGTAAAGATCGTTGGGAATAAACGAACGAATAAGCATCGGGCGGCCCGGAGCGGCATGGCCGGTGCAACCAGCAGGGATATGGATGCGTTCTTTGTTATCTTTTACTCGAATCCCGTGTCCACCGCCGTCACCGGAATCGCCGACGGATACATCTTCAAGTACAATCTTGCTTTCCTTGAGCTGACCGGATATTCGGAAAACGAGGTTGACGGGCGGAGCACTCTCGATCTTAACATCTGGGCCAAGCCGGATGAACGAAAGAGGTTAACCGCGCGGTTACGCAAATCAGGATCTGTCCGCAATGCGGAGGTTGCCTTCCGCCGCAAGTCGGGCGAAATTCGGAATTGCCTTCTGTCGGCGACCGTTATCAGGATTAACGGCGCGGATTATAAATTGTCCATGGCGATCGACATCACCGAGCGAATGCAGGCGGAGTTGGGAATACAAGCGGCCAACGAGCGGCTCAGGGCGACTCTGGAGGCGCTTCCGGACCTGATGTTCGAAACGGACCGCACCGGCCGCATCCATGATTTCAATGTTCAGTCCCGCGATGAATTGTATATCGATCCCGAGCGCTTTCTGGGCAAGACAGTGTTCGACGTGCTTCCCGGCGAAGCCGCCGCAGTTATCATGAGGGCGATCGATGAGGCGGCCCGTACGGGCAGGCATTCGGGCGCGCGTTATATGCTTGATTTTCCCGACGGCAGGAAATGGTATGAGCTTTCAATAGCGGCCAAGGACAGCGTCAACGGCGCAGGAGTCCGTTTCATCGTGCTGGCGCGCAATATCACGGATAATATGAAGTATCTCGAGGCCCTGATCCAGAGCGAGGAGAAGTACCGCACCATCATCGATTCCATGCAGGAAGGCTATTTCGAGACCGATCTGGCGGGACGCCTCACGTTCCTGAACAAATCCATCTGCGAGATCCTGGGGTATGGCTCTGATGAGTTGATCGGGATGATTTACCGTGATTACGTCGATTCAGGCAATCAGAAAAAAATATTCGAGGTCTTCAACAGGATTTACCGGACGGGAATTCCGGAAAAGACCATCGACTGGGAGATTATCAGAAAGGACGGGACCCGGCGTATTGTCGAGACATCGGTATCACAGATACTTAACGCCAAGGGGAAACCGGCCGGTTTCAGGGGCGTGATCCATGACATCACCGACCGGAAGAGAGCCGAGGAAAAGCTCGGCTGGGAGCTGAAGGTGAACCAAATGCTCTCCAGCTTGTCGGAAAAAATCCTGAATGAGTCTCTCGCCATGCCCGAACTCGCCGATGCGGTCATGGCCTGCGCGATTGGCCTGACCGGAAGCGAGTGTGCCTGCACTCTGGAGATGGACCAGGCAAGCGGCCGTTTCGTCGGCTATGTTTACCCGCCGATCGCCGGTGGCAGCGGCAACGCGGACAACGTGCCCGAGTGCATGTCGCGGATCATGTCTCCCGGAGAACCGGAAGGGACCGGTCCGGGGGAGCGCGCGTTTATGATCAGGGAATCATTTTATATTAATGATGCGGCGAAATATAATCTATCCAGGGCCATGCCCGCGGGGCATGTGCCGATACTGCGCTATCTGGTCGCCCCGGCCGTTATGCGGGGCGAGCTCCTGGGCATGATCGTGGTCGCCAATGCGCCCCTTGATTATAACGGCTCCGACCTTGAGGCGGTGAAGCGGCTGGCCGGACTGTACGCCATAGCGATTAACCGCATAAGGAGCGAGGAGCAGATCAGGGTGTCCCTCAGGGAGAAGGAGCTTCTTCTCAAGGAGATACACCACCGCGTGAAGAACAACATGCAGATCATATCGAGCCTGCTTGGGCTCCAGTCGGTCCACGTGAAGGACCCGCGGGACAGCGAACTCTTCGAGATCAGCCAGGGCCGGGTCCGATCCATGGCGCTGGTGCACGAGAAGCTGTATCAATCGGAAAGCCTCGCCGGCCTCGATTTCCAGGACTATATAACCGACCTGGCGCATGAGCTTTCCAATTCATACAATCTGACCTCGGAAATGGTCAATATTTCCATACGGGCGAAAGACATGTACATTGATATTGAAAACGCCATTCCCTGTTCCCTTATCGTGTACGAGCTGGTATCAAACGCGCTGAAGCACGCCTTTCATGACGGGAGGAGCGGGGAAATAGCAATCGATTTTTACCGGGAGGGGGATCATTCCATCCTGCGCGTCAGTGATAACGGCGTGGGCATGCCCCCGGGCGTGGATTATCGGAATACCGCGTCACTGGGCCTGCGGCTCGTTACGGCGCTGGTCCAGCAGCTGCACGCCGACATCGAGCTTGATGCATCAAACGGCACCGCGTTCACCATTACCATGCAGGAGAAGCCATGAGCAAGGCAACGCTCCTAATTGTCGAGGACGAGCTTGTGATCGCGCTCAACATCCAGAAGATCTTAGAAAAGCTTGATTATTCCGTCGCAGGTATTGTCACGACCGGTGAGGATGCGGTGAATAAGGCGCTTGAACTTCACCCGGACCTGATACTCATGGACATCATTCTGGCCGGCGACATGAACGGGATTGAGGCGGCCCGGGCCATACGGAAAGAGTTCGATATCCCGATCATATACCTGACCGCCAACGCGGACAGCACGACCGTGGAGCAGGCCCGCGATACCCTCCCCTACGGATACCTGAACAAGCCCATTAATGAGCGGGACCTCTTCACCAATATCGATTCGGTGGTGCACAAGCACCGTATGGAAAACCGGCTCCGCAAGAGCGAGGAGAAGTACCGGGACCTGGTGGAAAATCTCAATGACATCATACTCTCGACCGACGAAAACGGGATCATAACCTATATCAGCCCGCAGATTAATGAAATAGGCGGCTATTCCGTATCATATGCGATCGGGAGACATTTCAATGACTTTGTTCATCCCGTTGACCGGGAGAATGCCGCTGCTCTTTTTGCTGAAAGCAGGGAGGGAGTCCGGCAGTCTGGCATCATCCGGTGCGTTTCCCAGAACAGGGAAACCATCTGGTTTCGATTCTCGGGACGTCCGAATTTCATCCAAGGCCGCTTCAACGGCTTCAGGATCATTTTGAGCGACATCTCGAAGCAGAAAGAGGCTGAGGCGACCGCCGAGGTTAAAGAAAAATTCCTCGCCGCCGTGTTCAATTCGATCCAGGACGGCATATCCGTGCTTGATCCGGATCTCACCATCATACGGGTCAACGAGACCTTGAACCGCTGGTACAGCCACATGCTTCCCCTGGAGGGGAGGCGGTGCTACGAGGCCTATCATGGCAGGTCTGCGCCCTGTGAAACGTGCCCTACCGTGCGGGCCCTGCGGTCGGGGAGGCTCGAAGTTAACACCGTTCCCCTGACCGCGGCTGAAGGACAGATCGGCTGGCTTGAACTGTTCAGCTTTCCCATGCTGGACGAACGGGGCGCCGTAACCGGCATTGTGGAGCATGTCCGCGATATAACAGCACGGAAACAGGCGGAGGAGAACCTCAAGCGCGCCCACGACGATCTCGTCGCTGCAAACGAGGAGCTTCAGACCACAATCGAGGAGCTTGAGAGCACCAACGAGGAATTCGAGGCGCAGAACAGGGAGCTCGTCCTCGCCCGGGACGATCTGGCCGAACGCGAGGCGGTCCTTCAGAGCGTGCTGCGGGTCGCGCCGGCCGGGATCGGCGTGGTCAACAACCGGATCCTGGGCTGGACCAATTCCATGCTTCATGCCATGACCGGATATACGGACGAGGAGCTCAGGGGACAGAGCGCCCGGATGCTCTATCCCGACCAGGATGAGTTCGAGCGCGTCGGCAGGGAAAAATACGCGCAGATCACGGAATACGGCACGGGGACCATCGAGACCCGGTGGAGACGAAAGGACGGAACCATCATAGACGTGCTGTTGAGCTCCACGCCCGTGAACCGGGATAAACCGACCACCGACGTCATCTTTACCGCGCTCGACATCACTGAACGGAAACGGGCCGAACGGGCCCTGGAGGAAAGCGAGAAAAAGTACCGTATCCTCACGGAAAGCATCTCCGACTTGATATGGACGTGGGACATCGGGACCCGGAGGTTTGCGTATGTCAGCCCGACGATACAGGAACTATCGGGCTATACGCCGGCTGAAGCGCTCGCGCTCCCGATCGATGAAGTGCTGACGCCGCAATCGCTTGAGCGGGTGATGGCCATTCTGGACGAAGAGATGGCGGCAGGCGTCAGACAGGGCGCTGATTCCCGGCAGTCAAGGACCTTCCAGGCTGAAATGAAGCACAAGAGCGGATCATTCGTCTGGGTGGAGATTATCGCCCAGTTCCTCAGAGATAAAACCGGCGTTCCGGTCAAGGTTCTGGGAGTGACCCGGGATATAACCAGGCGGAAATATTATGAGGATTTGACCCGGCTCCAGCGCGACATGGCCCTTGCCCTGAGCGCCGCATCGAGCCTGGATGAGGCGCTGGCACTGTGCGTTGAAACAGCCATCAGGGGCGTCGGGATGGATTCCGGGGGCGTGTACCTGGTGAACCGCGAGACGGGAGCACTTGAACTGGCCTACCATATCGGGTTCAGCGAAACGTTTATCAGACATTCCTCCCATTACGATCGTAACGCTCCGAATACGCGGCTCGTCATGGCAGGAAAACCGGTATACAGCCTCTATTCGAAGCTCCGCCTGGCTCCTGATGAATCAATCGTCAAGGAAGGCATCCTCATCGTAGCGGTCATCCCCATTACCTACCGGGGGGATGTCATCGCCAGCTTGAATATTGCTTCGCACACGCTCGAGGCCATTTCTAAGACAGCCGTCAACACCCTCGAGAGCATCGCTTCAAAGATAGGCGACATCATCGTGCGTCTGAAGATGCAGGAGTCCCTGAAGCGGAGCGAGGAGATATTCAGGCTCATGATAGAAAACTCGCCGTTTCCCATAGCCGTTGTGGATGAATCAACCGGCCGCATCAATTATATCAACAGCACCCTGACGAAAGTGCTGGGCTATAATGTCGATGACATCAGAACAATCGATGACTGGTGGAAGGCCGCGTATCCGGATGCCGCGTACCGGAAGAAAGTCAGACAATCATGGGAATCCGTCGCCACGGAGGCGCATGCCAGCGGCGCCGTGGCGGAGCCCGAGGAGGCCGATGTCCGTTGCAAGGACGGTTCGCGGAAGCGCATAGAGTTCCGCCTCATGTCTCTCGGGGGCATGTCGGTCGTTATGATGAGCGACATAACGGAAAAGAAAATTACCCAGGAAATGATGATACAGACCGAGAAGATGACGTCTCTGGGCGGACTGGCCGCCGGCATGGCTCATGAAATAAACAATCCCCTGGGGGTTATTCTGCAGGGGGTGCAGGGGGCGCTGAACCGCCTCTCGCCGGACGTGAAGAAGAACCGTGAAACGGCGAAGCGGGTCGGCACCGACCTTGACTCCGTTCTGGCCTACCTGAAGGAGCGGGAGATCCTCGATTACCTGTACGGCATTCAGGACGCGGGCCGGCGCGCCGCGACAATCGTTTACAACATGCTCCAGTTCAGCAGGCGGAGCGAAACCAGCATCGCACCGGTGGACATCAATCTGCTCATCGATAAAACGATCGAGATAGCCTCCCACGATTACGACTTGAAAAAGAAGTACGATTTCAAGAAAATACAGATCACCCGGAAGTATGACCCGAAACTCCGCGCGGTTCCCTGCTCCGAGACCGGGATCGGGCAGGTCATCCTGAACCTGTTGAAGAATTCATCGCAGGCGATGTCGGCAGTGAAGAAAAAGGGACACCGGCCGGCCATAACGATCCGGACCCGCACGGCGGCTGCATACGCGGTCATTATAATTTCCGACAACGGTCCCGGCATCCGCCGCGATATTCAGAGCCGCATCTTTGAACCGTTCTACACGACAAAAGCGACCGGCCTCGGCACGGGACTGGGCCTCTCCGTTTCCTATTACATCATCACCAAGAATCATGGCGGGACGATCGCGGTTTCCTCCAAGCCGGGGCAGGGGGCCGCCTTTACGATAAAACTTCCCCTGGTGAGGCCGGATTGAACGCCATACGGGTAATCATTATAGACGACGAGAAAATGATAACCAAGATGCTGAAAGGCTATCTTGAAGACCACGGGTTCGCCGTCATGACCGCAAGCTCGGGCGAGGAAGGCCTCGCGCTGCTGTACCGGGAGACCTTCGACGCCGCCATCGTCGACCTGCGCCTGCCGGACATGGATGGTAACGAGGTCATCACCAAGGCGGTTGCAATCCAGCCGCGGCTGCAATGCTTCATTCACACCGGATCCGTCGATTATATGCCGGCGGACGATCTCACGTCGCTGGGCATCGACGCAGATTCAATCATTCACAAGCCGATACGCGATATGAGCGAGATCTGCCGCAAGATAGAGAAGAAAGTGAAAGGGTGAGGCGTTGATGCCGGTTCACGGTTGCATGAATCCAAAATTTAAATTTCGGCCCGTGTCCCCGTCCCGGTATGAGAAAAATTCATTCCTGTTTTTCAGCGAACAGATACGGGGGTTGAAGATATTGGCCGCCGGGATCCCCTCTTCGAGGAGCGAGCGCTCAATGCTTCGCCACAGATCAAGATACAGCATTCCCTGGTTCTCGGAGATGTCGCCGGGGAAGAGATCGGCCACGTCACTCCCCACCGTGTATGATTCCGGGCCGATGGAGGGAAGTATATAAATCAGCGTGTTCCGGTGCTCCGAACCGAACTGGCTGCCCATGCTCCGCACCAGCGTGCGCGCGATCCCGAGCCGGGTACCCCGCCATCCCGAGTGAGCCGCGCCGAGGACCCTCCGCTCCCGATCGTAGGCGAACACGGGTACGCAGTCCGCGGTGCGGATGACGAGGCAGACGCCCGGGATCCGGGTTATGAATCCGTCGGCATCCCCCCAGACGAGCCGTTCCCGGCGGGGCGGTTCTTCAATGACGAGGAGCGTGTCTTCGTGCCGCTGATCCAGCATCAGGATGTTTTTTCTTTCAACGCCGGTGATGTTGAAAAGAAGATCTTTTTCCCGCTTCCGTATGCCGTCGGAGTCAGCGGCGTAATCCGCCGCGCCGGATGATTTCGCCGCTACGCCGATGGTCACGCCGCTCGCGGGCGACCGGACCAGATACACGCCCTTGTCGTTCTTCACGAGTGAAGTCATGACGCCCGTCCTGTTACGGTGGAGCTATGCCTGCCATGTTTTGGGATGCGCTCCCACTATACGGCAATATCATACCGCTTCCGCTTTAAAAAGCCTGATATCTTCCGGTATCCCGCGCCGGTTATTTTTTCCAGGGCGAGGGGGAACTGGTACCCGATCTGATCCGCGCTGTGGGCGTCGGAGCCCAGGGTGACCGGCACGTTGCAGTTGAAAAAGACCCTGAGGATGCTGTCCGACGGATACATCTCCCCGGCGGGATGGAGCAGGCCCGCGGTATTGACTTCGGCGGCGACGCCGTTCGCCGCCATTGACCGCGCTATGCCCTCGATGGCCGGAAGAAAATCGCGGGACGCCCGGAATCCAAACTTTTTCACGATATCGAAATGTCCCACCACATTGAAGAGGCCCGACTCCGCAAGCGATCCCAGTATGGAAAAATACCGCGCGTGGATGTCGTCGATCTCGCGGACGCGATATCCGTCGATGAATTCGGGATGATCGAAGGGCCAGCCGTCGATGAAGTGGCAGGAGCCGATGAGATAGTCGATCCGGGAGTCGGTGAGATAGCCGCTGGCAAAGCTCCCGCGCAGCGGATAGTCCACTTCAAAGCCGACCCTGACCGCTATTCGGTGCGCGCATCGATCCCGCTGCTCTTCCACGGTTTTGATATAGGTATCGACTTCGTCCGCGGGCATGGTATACCCGCCCCGGATCGATTCCGGCAGGGGCGCGTGGTCGGAAAAGCCGATTTCCCTGATCCCTTTCGAGAGAGCGGATTCGATATACTCGCTTACGGAGCCGGTGGCGTGGCCGCAGAGGTTCGTGTGCGCGTGATAGTCAACCATGCACTTCAGTAGCCGTGACGCGAATAGTAGAAGGACACGTCGTTCAGGATCTCGTACATCATGTCGCTCGGCTCGTTCCTTTTTATGAAGAACTTGTCGATATTGTCATCGCCGGCGTGGCTGATGGTGGACAGGAGATACCAGAGCGGGTGCACGAACACGTCGGTATCGTCGTCTTTCTGTATGGTGCCATCCATCAGCTTGTCGCGCATGATGATTTCCATCCGTTTCCCGGATTCGTCCTCTCCGTCCGGTTTGGCGTATTTTATCCGGTAGAAGTGCGGGTGATAGAGGTAGAGGACGAGGATTTTTTTCCGTCTAAGATAAAGGGACACCAGTTCGATGCTTCCTATCTCGATAAAGCGCGGCCGAATGACGATCTTATCGATGTTGCAGAAGTCGCTTTTGTTCGGATAGAAGGAAAGAAGGTAGCGTATCCGGTCCGGGTTCAGGATGACCGAATTGTTGCCGGGATACTGGAGGCCCGGATAAATGATTTCTATGCTGGCGTTGCCGCATTTGAAACGGTCCCGCTGGTACAGGCTGTCAAACCGGCTCGACAGGAGATTGTTGATGTCGTGGGTGATATCGTCATCGAT
>Ga0154692_152_pt4 | contig 26130 bp, 23 predicted proteins | sample Rifle2008BG13ft_FD_116121 | JGI IMG/M metagenome (GOLD analysis project Ga0154692, IMG submission 116121) | Spirochaetes bacterium RBG_13_51_14
CGGATGCCTGACGATCGGCGCCGGCTGCGCCGCGTCTCCCTTCTTCGATGGGTCCGTACCCTGAATCCTGTTCTTCGCGTAGGTTACCGCGTGCATGTACGCGGAACTGGCGACCCCCAGGGCCTCCACGGCGACGTCGAGACGCGCCTCGTTCATCATCTGGAACATGATCTTCATCCCCTGGCGCTCCTCGCCCATGAGATACCCGATGCATTTCCCGTTATCGCCGAAACTCAGAGTGCTCGTCGCCGATCCTTTAATCCCCATCTTGTGTTCGATCCCGGAGCATACGAAATCATTTCTCCCGCCGATGTGTCCGTCTTCTTTAACGTGGTATTTCGGCACCAGAAATATCGATATCCCCCTGGTCCCCGGCGGGTCCCCCTCGATCCTGGCCAGGACGGGGTGTATTATGTTTTCATACAGGTCATTCTCACCGGCGGTTATGAATATTTTCTGCCCGGTAATGAGATACGTGCCGTCTTTCTGCCTGAACGCTTTCGTTTTTAAAGCGCCCACGTCGCTTCCCGCTTCCGGTTCGGTGAGGCACATCGTGCCTCCCCATCGGCCCAATATCATTTTCTCGAGGTATGTCTTTTTTATATGTTCAGGCGTGAAATTTTTCACCAGATTGGCCGCGCCCACTGACAGCGTTACATACGCGGTGAACGAAAGGCTGGCCGCGAAAAAATATTCCAGCACGGCACGATATATGACATCGGGCATGCCCATGCCGCCCCATTCCGGATCATTCGCCAGGCCGGGAAAGCCGGCTTCATTGAAGATTGTCATTGCGGATTTGTACCCCTCGGGAACGGCGACGCTCTTCGTTTGAGGATCATAGCGGGCGCCCACCCGGTCGCTTTCGGAATTCACCGGATACACCCGTTCCGTGGCGATCTTCTCCGCGAGATCCAGGGTGGACTCATAGGTGTCGCGGTCGAAAACCGCGAATTCATCATAGCGGTTGAGCTTGTTCGCGTGAAGCATCTCGAATAAAACGAACCGCACATCGCGGGAATCTACCAATGGATTTAATGCCATATTACACTCCGTAATTCATTTTCTTTGCAGAACCATCGCCGTTCCCATGCCGCCGCCGGCGCAGAGCGTCGCCAGGCCCCTGACAGCCTTTCTTCTCTTCATTTCATGGATCAGGGTGACGATAAGCCGGACGCCGGTCGCGCCCACCGGGTGGCCCAGGCTTATGCCGCTGCCGTTGACGTTGGTGATTTCGCGATTCAGCCCCAGGGCCTTTTCGCAGGCGAGGTACTGGGCGGCGAACGCTTCGTTTAGCTCGATGAGTTCAATATCGCCGAGCTTGAGGCCCGCCTTTTCAAGCGCCTTGTTAGTCGCAGAAACCGGGCCTATGCCCATGATTTCCGGTTCAACGCCGGTGGTTGCTGTTGCCGTTACGGCCGCCAGTACCGGAACGCCCAGCTCTTTTGCTTTTTTTGCCGACATCACAATAACGCCGGCTGAGGCGTCATTGATTCCCGAAGCATTGCCCGCCGTAACCGTGCCGCCCTCTTTAAAGCTCGGCTTGAGTTTGGCCAGGTTCTCAATACTGGAATCACGCCGCGGATGTTCGTCGGTATCGATGACATCAACGCCTTTTTTGCCTTTTATTTCCACGGGAATGATTTCATCCTTGAAAAGTCCTTTGTCCATCGCGTTTATGGCCCTCTGCTGGCTTAACAGTGACAGCTTGTCCTGCTCCTCGCGGCTGATGTTGTATTTTACGGCCAGGTTCTCTGCGGTAATCCCCATCGCGGGGCCGATGCCGAGATTGGTCAGAGAGTCCCACATTGAATCCCGCAGTTCGGTATGGCCGATGGTGGCCCCGTACCGGAGCTTGTCCACGGTATACTGTGCGCAGCTCATGCTGTCCGTGCCGCCGGCCATAATGACATCGGCATCGCCGCACTTGATCTGGTAGTAGGCCATCTGCACCGACGACATCGAGGACGTGCAGTTCCGGTGAATGGTTATGCCCGGAACGGTCACGGGGATGCCCGATTTAACCGCCGCAACGCGGGCGAGATTGTTTTCGCCGTTTGTTTTCTGATAATTGCAGCCCCATATAACATCATCAATAATTCCCGGCTCAATGCCGGCGCGTTTGACCAGTTCGCGCATTACCGGGATGGTGAGGTCAAGGGCGCTGACATTCTTGAACACCCCGCCGAGTCTCCCGATCGGTGTTCTGCAAGCCGCAACAATAACAACGTCGTTCATACGCAACTCCTTATCTGGCTTTAAAATTTTGTTTTCGTTTATCAAAAACCGCTTTCATTCCTTCCTGGTCCCCGGTTGAAAAGCCGAGGCATAATTCTCCGGCCTTCTGAAGCGTCTTACTTCGCATCAATCAGCGAGCCTGCTCCGAGTCCCCGCATTGCAAAATTAAACATAAAATCAATAATTTCCTCAACCGTGTATTTCCCTTTCGGGGAATACCATATCCTCGACCGGGCAATTATGGAGGCAATGCTGAAAACCGCGATCTTCTCGTCCAGTATGCCGGAGAATATCCCCGCCTTGATGCCCCTCCGTATAATCGCGACTCCAATCTCGTCATAATCGTCCCGAAGCTTGATGATCTTCTTCCTGTTTGAAGGGGTTAAATTTTTCAGGCCCACATCAAAAAGAAGTTTTGACGTGCTTTTTTCACCCAGGGTGAGCTTCACGTGATTTTCCATCAACTGGCGCAGGCCTTCAACCGGGTTGATGCTCTCATCATCCTTGAGATGCTTGATCGGGGATACGATCTCCATCATCTCCTGGTGGAGGATCTCGAACAGTATTGATTGCTTGCTGTCGAAAAAATTATATATGTTTGCCGGCCTGAATCCGCACGCATTGGCGATGTCCCGCATGCTGGTTTCAGCGTATCCTTTTTCCCAGAACAGGGTGCTGGACTTCGCGATTATCAATTCACGCTGTGTTTTAGCTTTTTTTCGTTCCGCCATGGCATTCTGGTTAACCGAGTATTTGATCGGGGCATGTGCCGCTGTTTCCCGCCGGTCATGAAGCGTGATCCGCCGCAATCAGCTTATCCAAAGATCCCGGCCGGCGTATCAGGGTGACAGTATATTAATGAATGACCATTAACCTACAGGGGATGTAGTGTCAAGCATTAATTCAACGGATTACTGCGTGTATATTTTTATTTCTAAGCGAGAGTCATCCCAAGACTGCCCGCTCAAATCAGCCGGCAGGCCTTCGTCGTCAACCTCTCCCCATAGTTTAGAAGAGACTTTGCACCTACCAATGTTATCACGGTCCCGAACGCCTGTATCAATAATTGAACCATCCGTTATAACGACAAGCCAGTACCTGTTGACCGCGGAAAGACTCGTGGGAGTGATATTTGGATTGGTCCAAGCATCTGCGTTGATAATTTGGTCCGTCTGAACAATGAGGCTGCCGGGGCTCCCATCCGCGTCAGTATAAATCCCGGCCCTGAAGCTTGTCGGACCTTGCAGCTTTACCGATATCATGCTCACCTCGGTATCAGAACAGACCATAAACGAGGTAGCAATCAGGTAATTACCTATATAATAGTTATCATCATCGTCGCCAAAATTGCCCAATACATCCGAGCAGATCGACGCCAGTGTGATAAGCGGCCTGAAATCCTCCGACTCGACCTTCTTGCAGCCGCCGAACGCAATTACGCTGATTAAAAATGCAATTAAGACCGGAACAATCAAAAGTTTTTTCATAGGACAACCTCCCCCACCCTCTCTTTATTTTTCAAAGCTATTCGCCGCGGCATGTCACAGCCGCTGTAACAGCGTTGCCTCTATCATTGAATCGAGGCTCTCATCATACTGCGCATCAACCAGTATCGTGTCGTTTTCTCCCGGTAACGAGCTGTCGGTGAACACCTTTTTCCATGTCCCCACAACCTGGGCGTTCACGAACCGGTTCAGCCTTTCGCCGTCCGTCGATCCGGCCTGAAACCAGTACAGAAGGGCAATGACCAGCGATGCGGCCGCAGCCGCGGTCGCGGTCGAACCAACGGCGGCGACGGCGAACCGCTTCCGCCGGTGTCGCATAACGCCGCGGGCGACTTGAAAGCTCCATTCGTCGCTGTTCAGTCTGTCTCTGATATTTTTATTAAAGGCTCTTTCATGGGCAGCTGTATCCATCATATCACCTCCCCGGAACCCTTTTGCAACAGCTCTTTCCCGCGGGAAAATCGGGATTTAACGGTACCGGTATTGATGCGAAGCTGGCGCGCAATCTCCTTTTCCGATATTCCCTGGGCTTTCAGCACCATAACCGCGCGGAATTTCTCGGGCAATCGATCAAAAAGAGCGCCGAGATCCATATCGTCTTCCCGATAGCCGGGATCAGTTGCGTATGACATCTGCAGCCCCGCCGCTCTCTCGGCTTTTTCCTCTTCACGGGCCAGTTTCTTATTCATCCGGAGCGACTCGTTCCTCGCTATTGCGTACAGCCAGGACTCGACTGTCGATTCGTTTCTGAACCTGCCGCCGGCCAGGTGCCGGTACCCCCGTAGATAGGTCTCCTGGACCACGTCATCGATAGCATGATAAAATCGTGCCGGCAGGTGCTTCCGCACCGCCGCCAGCACGATTTTTTTGGTTCTCCCCACGATGGCCGCGAATTCTGTTTCTGTCATCAGGATAACGTCCCGTTCCCGTAAACGATCCTTCCGCAGTAATTTCCCTACATGCCCGGACCGGGGCCTCCCGGTTTCATCATCCGGTGCTTCCGGTGTTGCTTCATTTTAGACTTCTGCTCCGGCGTAAGCACCTTCTCGATCTCCAGCCGGTGCTGAATCCTCATAAGCTGCAGTTCCATCCTCAGATCCGAGATCTCCCTGAGCAGCGCCCTGACTTTATCCATGTCAACGCTGTCCTCAAGAAGAAGCCGTTCAAGGTGGATCTCCTTCGGTGCCAGTTTTTCCCGGTAATCAAGCATCTTTTTTTCATGATCCCTGTTGATTTCCGCAATCCTTTTCATCTGCGCGTCAGTCAAACCGAGGTCTTTCTGCATGCGCCCGGGATCGCCGAACAGCGGGCCTCCGCGCTCCTTCATGCATCGCTTTTCATGTCCCCTGCCGTCATCCGACATACGCCCGCCGCGTTCGGCAAAAAGCGAAGGCTGGGCGAGCAGAAACACCGCTGCAACGGCCGTTATAAGCTTCATGCTTTTTTTCATATCATCTCCTTTTTCACGTGAGTGGATTCATCCTCTTGTTTGCCGTAAGACCCGTTGAGCAGGAAAAAGGTTCCCCTGAAGCGAAATTTTCGCCGTTATATCCCTGTTATTTCAACCGCCTTTTTTATGAATACTCCCTGAAGCTCATTTATCGGATTATTATTAAAATGCTTCAACAAGCCGTCCGCGTCCTTGATGTAGTGCTGTGTCTTGTAATAATGAACATCCACGCAGCGGGGATGCTTTTGCCGCAGCCCCCTGGTTATCACGGAGTACACGCACTCCACGTTCGGAATCAACGAAAGAAGCACGTCAATGTCATTGGGATTTTTTCTTCGAGTTATATAACTGCCGAAAACCAGAACCCGCCATTTTTCACACTGGGATTGTATCAATGCCAGCTCCTCGATAAACATATCGCATAACAATTTTCTTTGCTTATTATACGCAAACCGGGAGCAGAACTGCTCCAATGTGTATTTTTTAATCATTCGCACGGTGCCGATGCATATGAAACTGCCGCGATCATACCGCAGCAGACGCCGCCCCGGTGACGAGTCGGAACGCCCGGGATTAAGGCCGCTTTCGAAAGGCCCCGAGGCGAAAGTCCTCAATGATGGCGGCTGCCCTGTCGCGCACCATCATGATCGCCCCGTAACCGGTAAGGCCGGTGAAGAGCGCCGAGATGCTCTTCTTCCGCTGGTCCTCGACAAAAAGCCTGTTCATCCTGAGGGGATTTTCCCAAGCCGCATTCCGCGCCTCGACAAGGCCGTCGCAGAAATCGATGATCTCGTGGAGCACAAAGGCGGATTCCTTGAGGTATTCGTTTTTGTCCCGCTCGATATCGATTTCCGACATCGTGCGTCTGATCTTCAACGCATGGTCCTCAATCCTCCGGGCAGGAAGCTTCCCCCGCGGCACCGCCAGCACGATGAGCTTCTCCTCAAGGGCGATGAGATTGTCCTTCAACGACTTATCCTCAACCACGACGAACAGAACCGCAAAATAATGGAGGGCGAAATCTGACAGGGCTCCGTAGAAGTGAGCTATTTCAAGACCCGCCTTGGGATGGAACCGCGCTTCAGGGTACTTTTTGATGCGGGCCGTCTGTTCTTCGATAATGCGGTCCACCTGTTCGGTGAAGGACTTTTCGCTTTTTTTCTTTTCGTATTTCTCTCTCACCTTCTCGAAATTCGCGATTTCGGCCAGGACAAAGGCCTCCATATTCATCCTGTTTTTCAGAGCTATAAGGAGCCGCTCCTGGAAGGCGTCATAATTGAACCAGGTGGGATTTTTCTTGGAATATTTGAAATACTTCTGCTTCAGTTTTTCAATGAGCTGGTGTATTTCTCCATCGGACATTTCCATGGATCGGCGTCCCCCGTCATATAAAGCGCTTGATATACTCCCGGATTGCGTCCCGCAGCATCTCCTTGAAGATGGGATCGCCCTCCCTGGTGTACAGGTCAAAGAGGCCCATGAGGGAACTCTTGTCATTGATCCGCTTGATTGAATACAGGGCCGCGGACCTCACGTACACCAGATCCCTTTTTTCAAGGACTTCAAACAGGCTCGCCAGAGCCAGACGGTTCCGGTAATTCCCCAGGGAATTGCACACCTCGGCCCGTACGCGGTAATCATCATCGGCGAGTCCCCGCCGCAGTGCCATGAGGGCCTGCAGGCTCCCTGAAAAGCCGAGGACGTAGGCCGACCTTATCCGGAGAGCGGAGTTGCCATCATTGAGCATAATTTTTTCCAGTCCCCTGATATCGCCCGCCTGCCTCAGGGCGGCCAGCGTCCCGATCATCAGCTCCTTGATCTCGTTGTCGTCTTCAACAAGGAGGCGGTATGAGATCGGAACCACCGACGCCGGGGAGCTGAACAGGCTTAGCACCCGGGCGCTCTCGCAGCGCACGTCGCGGTTTTTATCGCTCAGCACGGCATGGAGCACGCCTAACGCGTTACCGTCACGCAGGGCCCCGATGGCATCTATGGCGGCGATGCGCACCTCGTCGTTTTTATCGCCCAGCGCGGCTCCCCGCATCATAACCAGGGATTCGGTGATCCTGTTTTCCTTCAGGCAATTCAGGACGTATATCCTGACTGATTTGTTGTCGTCTCGCAGCAGGTTTATCAGGGACGGGAAAAACCGCCGGTCATACAGATAATTCATCGCCTCGATAAAATAAATCCGGTGCACCGGTGTGTCGCTGTTCACCATTCCCAGAATTACCGGGTAGAGCCTGTCGTCCCCGATTTTCTTCAGGGCGCGGGCCGCGCTCTTCCGTATCGGGTTATGCGGGCTGATCAGATACTGCGCCAGGGGCATGACAAACCGCTTGTCGTTATACTCGGACATCTGGTCTATGATCCGCACTTTCAGACCGAGGCGGCCGGTATCATTGAGGAGTTCAAGCCAGCACGACCCCACTTCTTCAGGGGGATAGGTGCGGAGCTTTTTTATATATTCATGCCTTACAGCTTCGTCCTCCGCGGATAGGACGCTGTCGACGAGGTCGGAAATTTCCCGTTTGATATTTTTCTCAGCCGCGTGCAGGGGAGCCGGCCCGATCGCGGCGACACCCGCAAACCCGAACGGCAGAACCGATGGAGTCATTCCGCATGGGCCGATCATGACGGCGGCTAAAATGCCAACGGCGACTTTATTGTTATTGGGATTCATACTGCATGATTCCGGAGGGCGCCTCATAGGCCGACTTCCCCGCCCACCCTGGGATCTGAAATATTTTTTTGTCAACGAAATAAAACCCGGGTGCACCGGGTCTCGCAATGAATACTGAGCGGCGATCAGCGCCGGCTCCCGGCGGCTGATTGCGGACAGGGCTACTTTAAAACGCCATGAAGATAATACTTCGCCATTGATGTTATAAGATTCGTGTCAAGCACGTTCTGTTTCGTCCGGTCGCATTCAAACATCACCAGCATAACGCCGCCGACCATCATCGTTGCCGTAACCTTCGGATCGAGCGTGTTTTTATAAATCCCGCGGTTCATGAGCTCCCCAATTTCATGGGCGACAAACTTTTCTATGGAGGAGATGGCCTTGCCGACCCGGTCATTCACTTCTTCGTCAACGCCGACGATTTCCTTGAAAATCAGCTTGATGACGATCGGCTCGCTCAAAAGAACCGAAATGCACGACGACAGCCGTCTGTTGACGAATTCCAGAACTTTTTCTGTGGAAGGGTCGCCGCTGAAGAATTCATTGAAATCATCCTGGTCGAATATATCTTCAATCTTTTCAAGGACGACTTCAAGGATGGCGTACAGGATCTCCTTTTTATTTCTGAAGTACTGATACACGGTGCCCCGCGCAATATCCAGCTCTTCGCATACCTGTCCGATGTGGGTGCTCTGGAAGCCCTTATCGATGAACATTTTCTTGGCAGTATTGACGATCTGCTGTTTTCTTCTTTCTCCTTTCGGTGGCATGTCTATTCCCTCACAATTACCTTAATGTCCTCTCGTTTTTATCATCAGATGGGTTCTTTAGTATTTTGATCTCCTCTTTGATGGGAATCAATAAATCCTTCAACTCCCGCATAATTCTATCAGCTTTTTCCTGCAATTCCCTGCTCATGCCGTTGGTCTTCCCGAATAATAGTAATTGCGACTACCGCTTGTCAACAATGAATCAGATAGTAATACAATTCACTACGGCTCTGTAAATGGATTACCTCATACCAAAATCATGAGACATATAGTATGTGTCAGTAATCTTATCGAACTAAACCGGATTCACCTTTAGATTCAAAACCCTCACAGCAACCTTTGACAGGAAGAAACTAATTAGCTGATAATTAATCATGATCGGCTAATTAGATATAAAATTTAATATATGTCATGAATTGGGATAATGTGTATGAAACAACATTATAATGTTTGGGGTCAACAATTTTTCATTAATATTCAGTTTTTTATTTTAAAAATAGTTTTGCGGGAGTGACACGCCGGGCGATATGTTTAAAGTTAAACAGCCCCTGTAATGATCTCAAATTTTTACAGGGGCTGCGTCAGCTCGATTATACATCACCAACCCCTTTCGTATCATTATTGTCAAACAGCGGTATTCACCGATGAACCGATCGAATCATGATCTGAATGAATTCTGAGCTTGGAGCCAATCAGCATGTACAGAAAATTCTGGACTTCCTCAAGGTTCATCATCACCTGCTCGCGAACCTCATCGCTCACGCTGCTGTCATTTGTGGATACGAAGGGCAATTCCGGTTTTCGCGCGGATATTGGCATACCTGCGATATCGTTATTTTCAAACGATCGAGACATTGAATATGGCATGTTTGCTACAAATCTGACATCCATTTCATTTTCCTCCTTCCTTGGATTCTAGCTACTTTTATATTCGACAGATTTTTTATAATCTATATAAAAAAAATAATTTTTTTTATTACAAAACGCTCTTATTGTATAATTTTATTAATATGTATATTTATTTACTCGACTTAGGCGAAAATTGAAATAAGACCTCCCTCCCATCAAGGGAGGGGAATGTTGCATCCACGTTGACTTATTAGACAGCTACAATAAAAAAATTCGCCTAGCTCTCGAGTACTTTATTACGAAAATCACAGCGGTATTTATTTCTTGACAATAACAAGTATCGATTAATAATCCATTTTTAAAAATCAATAATCAATTAAATACTACGGCGAGTCGGCGCCTGTTCGACAGGCGCGATTATCATGCATGGAACGCGTCAGTATGGAAATGAGAAACAACAAACTGCTGTATAATTTGTATCAGATATATAAATGCATTGTCTTTTTCCCCCTTCTGGGCATGTCCACGGTTTTCCTGTTCATTATCATTTTCATATTTTTCTACACAGCGAGCCAGCGATTCGTCCAGACAGCGGGGATTATCTGGTCGCGGTTCAACAGCTTCATAACGCCCATGTTTGTGAACGTCATCGGGAAGAAGAATATCGTCAAGAATCAGTCGTATGTCATCGTCGCCAATCACCAGAGCCAATACGACATTTTCGTCATGTACGGGTGGCTCCCCGTCGACTTCCGGTGGGTCATGAAGATAGAATTGCGGAAGGTCCCCATCCTGGGCTATTACTGCCACCGGGCCGGACACATCTACATCGACCGCTCCGACAGTAGGACGGCCATTGAATCGATCAATGCCGCGAAGAGCAGGATCACCGGCGGGACGTCCGTGGTCTTCTTCCCGGAAGGGACCCGCAGCGAGACCGGCAATCTTATGGAGTTCAAGAAGGGCGCTTTTAAATTCGCCGTCAACGTGGGACTGCCGGTCCTGCCCGTCACCATCATCGGCACAAAGGACATACTGCCGGACAAGACCACCGCTCTCTTTCCCGGAAACGCGACCATGATAATACACAAGCCGATCGATATAACCGGTTATTCGGCGGAAAACATACAGGAGCTCATCGCCCGGACCAGACAGGCGATCCAGAGCGGGCTGGATGGACGCACCGGCTGACAACTATCATGCGCGACGCGATTGATCATATCCTGCCGAGGGCCCGGGCCCTGCTATCGGCGTGCCGGTGCGAATACGCCGAGGTTCGCCTCAGCGCAAGCAGCGGAACCACCATTTCACTGGCAGGCGAGCAGGTGGAAACGTTCTCCTCAGGCGACACCATCGGAGGTTCCGTACGGCTTCTCAACAACGGATCATGGGGTTTTGTATCATTCAACGACCTGTCGGAGATAGAGCGGCACTTCGGGCGGGGGATCGAGATATCGTCGTGCGTCAGCGCCCGGGAGAAGACCAGAATCCGGCGGTGCCCGCCGGTGCGGCGGCAGTTCAGCACGCCGGCCCGGAAAGACTTCAGCCGAATCCCCCTGGAAGAGAAATTAAGCCTCATCAGCGCCTACAACACGATCCTTAAATCGTCGCGGCTCATCAAGACGACCCGCGCGACCTATCGGGACGTGCGGTCCTATTACGCAATTCTGAACGCCGATGGATCGGAGATAACCTATGACAGGGACTACTGCGGCATTGCCCTCACCTCCATCGCGCGGGACGGATCCGTGATCCAGCCGTACAGCGATTCCATTTCCGGCTATGGCGGTTTTGAGATCGTGGAAGGCCGGGAAGATATGGCCGAAACCGTGGCGAAGCGGGCGGTTGATCTCCTCGCTGCGGAATCCGTGCCCGGCGGTTCCTACCGCGTCGTCGCCGACCAGAAGCTCGCGGGCGTGTTCATCCATGAGGCATTCGGCCACCTCTCCGAAGCGGACTTCGTGCATGAAAACGAGCAGCTCGGCGCGATCATGGTACTGGGGAAGCAGTTCGGACCGCCGGAGCTCTCGGTCACCGACAGCGGCGACCTGCCGGACCTTTCCGGCTACATCCCCGTGGACGACGAGGGGGTCCTCCCGCGCGAGACCCGGCTCATCAAAAACGGCCTCCTGAGCGGACGGCTTCACTCCAGAGAAACCGCTGAAAAGATGGGGGAGGAACCGAGCGGCAACGCGAGGGCCGTGAGCGTCATGAGCCAGCCCCTCGTGCGGATGACCAATACGTTCATTGAAAACGGCGCCCACGATCGCGGCGCCATCATCGAATCCGCGGGGGACGGAATGTACGCCGCAGGCGTCATCGGCGGGGAAACGAACCTGGAGATGTTCACCTTTACCGCCGGGTGCGGGTATGAAATCAAGAACGGAAAAATAGGGAAGATGTACCGGGATATCGTGCTCTCCGGTAACGTGTTCACCACACTGCGTAGCATCGAGATGATCGGCAACGATTGTCGCATGTTCGGGGGACTGGGAGGGTGCGGCAAGGGCGGCCAGGGTCCGCTCCCGGTCGCGTTCGGGGGCCCCCATATCCTGATCAAAGACGTGCTGATCGGGGGTTCACATGATTGAGCGGATTAAGGACGGGCTCTTCGGCAGGGCGCGCTGGTTCGACCTCATCGAGGTCAGGGGTGTGGGCACGCCAATCTCGTACCGGAACAACCGGCTCCATACAATAACAGAACACAATAACACGGGCTTCGGCGTGCGGGTGAACGTGAACGGAAAGACCGGGTTCTCCTACACCAATGACACCGCCCGGCTGGATGACACGGCGGAACAGGCGCTCGCGCTTGCCGCCTACGGCGATGATGAAGACTTTGAACTACCGGCGCGGGCGGAGAAAACCTTCGAGCCGTATGACGCCTCAATACAAACCTTTGACGCGGGCCGAGAGGCCGCGGGGGCAGAGGACGCAATCAGCGAGATACGCAGGAAATTCCCCAAAGCCACGGTCGACATGAGCATAAGCGGCTCCACCAGCAGCGTCCGGATCGTCAATTCCAAGGGACTGGACGTCGCGTACCGCAGCAGCCGGTATTCCGTATCACTGTCCGCAACGATAATCCTCGACGATGGAACCAGGATCGAGGCGTCTGATAGCATGTCCGCGCTCGCCCCCGTGTCCCATTCCGATCTGCGGGCATCGGTGATTCACAAAATAGAAGCAGCCCTGACGCCGGGAACCCTGCCCAGCGGAAGGGTGCCGGTGGTTCTGTCACCGCGTGCCTTCGCCCGGATCATCGGTATCGTGACCGCCGGCCTGAGCGCGAAATCGGTGTGGAAAGGCATATCACCGTTCGGGGACAAGCGGGGGGCCGTCCTCTTCAATAAAGTCCTGACCGTGCGCGACGATCCGGAGATCCCCGACTCGCCCTACAGCTACCCGTTCGATGACGAGGGAGTCACGGCGGTGAACAAGCATCTCATCAACGGCGGCCGGATAGAAAAATTCATAACCGACCTGAAACACGCCCGCACCCTATGCCTCGTCCCCGAGGGGAACGGTTCGCGGGGCTATTCGTCGCTGCCGTATCCCTCATACAGCAACATACTCATAGAACCCGGGTCGGATCAGCGGGACGCGATCATCGGCGGCGTGGCGCGGGGCGTCCTGGTGGAGGAGTTCATCGGTCTGGGACAGTCGAACACCCTCACCGGCGACTTCTCTGCCAACCTGGAGCTGGCGTACCTCATAGAAAACGGCCGTCTGAACGGCAGGGTGAAAGACTGCATGCTGACCGACAATCTGTTCAAGCTTCTCGCCGGGGATATGGTCCTGAGCCGGGAGCGGGAGCGCTCCGGTTCGGTCGTGGCTCCCACTGTTCTGTTTCCGGCCGTTAATTATACCGGGTGACCCCGCTCCCTCCCGCCGGACGCATGATAAGGAGAAAAAATAAATTTTCATCGACATCTACGGCAATCACTTTATACTGTTGCCATAAGTTTTTGACGACGCGCCGGAACAGAATTCACCATGCGGACCAGAACCTTCATAGCAATTATCGTTTCAATCGTCATGTCGCTCATCCTCATGCCGCGCCTGTATGATTCACGGGCATCCGCCCAGAAGCTGAAACCCTTTACATTCGCCAAGCGGCCCACCATAGCCCTGGTCCTGTCCGGCGGCGGCGCAAAGGGGATCGCCCACGTGGGCGTCCTGAAGGTCATCGAACAGTCGGGCCTGAAGATCGACTGTATCACCGGCACCAGCATGGGCAGCATCGTCGGCGGTCTTTACGCCGCAGGGTACAACGCGCGCATGCTGGAAGACCTGGTCCTCACCACGGACTGGGACGACGTCCTGGCCGACGAGGTCTCGCGTAGAAATACCTCCATAGAGGAAAAAGGGGAGCATGACAGGTATCTCATATCGCTGCAGATAAAGAAGGACGGCATCCAGCTCCCCACGGGATACAAGCGGGGACAGAAGCTCACGTCCATGCTGTCGCGCCTGACCCTGCACGTCCAGGATATACAGAATTTCGACAAACTGCCGATCCCATTTCGCTGCATTGCAACCGATATCGTAACCGGGGAGGCCTATGTTCTTAAAAAAGGCTACCTCCCTGACGCACTGCGCGCCAGCATGTCCATGCCGACGATCTTCACCCCCATTGAAATCAACGGCCGCCTCCTGGTGGACGGGGGCGTGGTTCGCAACCTGCCGGTATCGGATGCGCGGAAGATGGGAGCCGACTTCGTCATCGCCGTGGACGTGGGCGCACCCCTGTACAAAAAGGACGAGCTGAAATCGGTAGTGGAGATCATGGATCAGTCCGTAAGCCTCCTGGGCGCCCTGTCCACGCGGCGAGAACAGCTCCTCTCCGATATCCTCATCATCCCCGATATCAAGGGTTTCAGCTCCTCCGACTTCAAACGGGGGAAAGAATTGATCGCCGTGGGCGAGGAAGCGGCCCGCCTCATGCTCCCGGAACTGAAGAGGCTGGCGGAGGAACAGGGTAAATTCCCCCGTGAAGGGAAGGAGCCGCCCCAGATCAGTATACTGGATATAACCGACACAGCAGCCCGCCGGAAAGAGAAAAAGCTCTCCATCGCCGCGGTCGACATACTGGGACTTCAGCGGGTTTCACGGAGCCTGGTGCTGGGAAAGCTGAACATAACGCCGCCGGTCTGGGTGACCCCCGATCAGCTCATGGAGGCGGTCGACCGGGTCTACGCCAGCGGCTTCTTTCAGCGGGTCACGTATGAGATTCAGCCCGCGGAACAGGATGCTCACCGGCTGATCATCCGGGTAACTGAGATGTCCGGCACGTTCATCAGGGCCGGATTCAGCTACGATCTGGACATGTACGCGGCGCTCATGCTGAATGTAACGCTCCGGAACCTTGCGGGAAAGGGATCGAAAGTGTCGATAGACGCGCGGCTGAGCCAGTTCCCCGGCATAGCGGTATCATACTTCATCCACACCGGCCTGCGCAAACCGGGCGTCGGGCTCGGGGCGCGGGTGCACTACGACATGTACGATATATACACCTATAAGGGCGGCGACGTTCAGTCAAAATTCAAATACCATAACTACGGCGGAGACCTCATCGCCCAGGCGGTCATCATGAACTACGTCGCCATCGGCCTCGGCGTACAGAAGGACCTGACCAATATCATAGCCCAGATCGCGCCCAACGACCCGAAGAAACAGGACATAGAAGGGTTGAACTATTATGCGTTCGTTATGTTCGACAACCTCGATACCACCTTCTACCCCCATTCCGGGTTACAGCTCTATGGAGAGGCGAAGTATCACACTGACGACCTCAGAATGATGAAAAACACGGCCGTATACGAAAACTTCTTCAAATACACGGTAAAAATAAAGGGGTACATCCCGTTCCACAGGCTGTTTTCCATGTACCTGGGTCTCAATGGCGGGTTCATCACCGCGCACGAGCCTTACTATCCCCACTATGACGTGCCGGGCGGATTGAACATATACCAGAGGAAAATCCCTTTTATATACGAGAACTACATCGGCGGTCTTATTTCCTACAATAATCTCTGCATCCCCTTCACCGGCCTCAACTTCATGCAGATCAACAGCAAAAACGTACTGTTGGCTGACGTTGGTTTCCAGATCGAATTCTGGAAGGATCTTTTCCTAATCCCGCGGGGAACGGTGGGCAGGGTAAAGGACACGCTCAGGCAGCTCTTTCAAAAAAGAAACATGATAATCGACCAGTATTTAGGTCTTTACATCACGAGATACCAGCATCTGAAGAACGACCTCATCTACGGATACGGCCTCACGATCGGGTACAACTCCCTGATCGGTCCCATAGAATTCACGCTGATGCGGGGGAGCGAATCGAACAAGTTCCTGGTTCAGATCAACCTTGGATTCCGGATTTAACCCGCGTCCGCCGAAAGGACCGCCCGCGCTCACAGGATACTCAGGATCGCTACGGCCAGCATACCGGCAAGGAGCACCGAAACCGGAGCGACCCACCGCCCGGTCCACCGCTCGCCCCGCCTGACGCCCTCGATCACAATGCACTGGGACAAGACAAACGGGAGCGACAGGAAGATTAAATAGATCAGGGCGAGCCCGAACTCGTCGTACAGCCCGATGAAATAGATCGGCACCGCGGCCAGCGATACGAAGATGACCGCTACATGAAACTTCCGTAAGGGACCGGAATGAACCGGCTCGCCGCCCGAGCCGCGCTCCCTTCTCAGAAAGATATACCCCCTGATGGATACGGCCACGCCTTCTGCAAATATGGCTGCGGCGCAGATAAGTCCCAGCAGCTGGCCGATCATCATGAACACGGTGTCAAAGAGAAATTGAAGGCCGGGTAGAAACCCGACAATAATGCCGGAGAGTGCCGCCGAGATCGCGCGCCAGCATGCGGCGAACGCCTTGAATGAATTACTCCGGTCTTTTTTGAAAAATGAAAGGACAATATACGCGAAAAATATGCCGATGACGACCAGGTACAGAACGGCCGGATACCCCTTGAGCAGGTCATAGCCGTGATAGGAGGTTATCTTTTTAGTTTTGCACCCCATGACTTCCACGTAGGGCAGGAGAAAGGAGAGTATGAATATCAGGCACAGCGCCCGGAAGACATGAGGGCTGATATTCTTCACAATGCGTGTTATGTTTTCTTTTGGTGACATGGCATCCATCCTTAACGTTAAATTGTATAGAGCATATCGGTCAGCATGGCAAACACCGGGCTGGCCACCAGCTCTTTGTGAACGCCGCCGCTTTTCAATTTAAAATCGGCGCCGCTTATCAGCGTAAAGACCCGCCGGATGCGTTCCCGGGGGAACGATTCGGTGTACCGCCAGAAATGCTCCCGGTTCTTGGTGTAAACCCCGGCCCGGTCCATCGCCTGGTCGGCGGTCATCCCCTCCTCGATCATGCCGTAATAGCGCTCCATCATTTCCGCCTGCCGCAAAATCTGATACACGATCCCGAGCTCCGGAGTCCCGTCCTCGTATAGTTTCTTGAAAAGGGACAGCGCCCGGGCCTCCCTCATGAACAGGGCGTCGATGAATTCGAACACCGACACGTCCCTCACGTCGTCGATGAAATTCTTAATCGTCTCGGCGCCGATGAGCCCCGCCTCCCCCGAGTATCTGATCATGTCGATGGCATCGTCGATTTTCTTGATGTCGCTACCGGTGCGGCCGATGAGAAGGTCAACGGCCCGGTCATCGATCGCGAGCCCCATTTTTCTGATGCTCATGGCGATATAATTATAGAGATCATTATCAAAATAACGCCAGAACTGGACCACTTTGAACCGATCCAGCAGGGGCGCCATGAAGGCGGGCGGCTTTATTTCACGGGAGGTCAGTATGAGTATGGTGGAATCGGGAAGATTTGCGGTCATGTCCCGGAATACCGCACCGAACTTTCCCTGCTGAAGGCCGTCGATATTATACATCACGCATACCCGGCGGGAAGAAAACATGGACGGGGACAGGGCGAAATCCGCGGCGGCCATGAACTCTTCATTCTCAATATGAAATCTCCCTGCGGCGAGGGAGCGTTCCGCCGGGTCGTCGAACGCCATCACGATGATCCGGTTTATGCATTTGTCCTTTTCCCCCTCCTCTTCACCCAGGAAGAGGTACCGCTGTTCCAGCCGGTCGCCGTCGAGATCGCGTTTGAACTGCTTCGCATTTGGATATTTTACTGGCATCAAAAAATCCTCACGTATGAGCGCCCCCGCCGCCGGGGGCGCTCATACGAAAATCAAGGCTTTCTCTTTTCAATTATGGTCATCTGGTCGGTGTACCACCCGGTGACGGTCTTGGCGGTGATGCGCTTTGCCAGATCATCCAGCACTGACTCCATGACGCGAACCTCCGGTTCGATGGGCGGCATCAGCTCCGAATAAATCCTGAACGACTGTATATCGGGCTCGAAAAAAATCACTTTTTTTCTTTTAAGATTAAACAGGCGCACATCGGCGGTGATCCACATCCGTTTTTTAACGGCCCTTCCGATTTCATCATATTCCATCCGCTCAATGATATATCGCGAGATGCGTATTTCGAGCCTCAGATCGGAATTCCGGTCATCGGAATCGACACCGAGCCTCCCGTCGAGGCTTATATATTCCCTGACTTTATTCTGGAGCCTCGGTGCGAGCTCCGCAACCCCGGTTGCGTTCACCGGCGGCACGATATAGAGCCGGTTCGCGTTTCGCGGCACCACCGGCTCCCCTTCGAAACCATCGATTATTTTTCTGACGGTTTCATCCGTATCGCGGGTATCGGAGTCGCAGCCCGCGGCAACGATCGTCATTATGATGAAAAATACAAGCTTATTCATTGTCTGCCGCATATGCCGAATAATTAATGATAAAAACCATTCAATCAGTTTTGCTCAAGCCAGTGCGCCGACATCTCATTTTTTTGCCGCCCGCGGCAAAATCTGCTAAACTTTTAAGCCGTCACATCCGAATATTATAGTAATCATTTTACACTCACCTGGTCTTCTTTGATACCAATTGGGCGGTCATTAAATGAAGACCTTACGCAACAAATGGGATGGTACAACTATCCCATTTTTTATTCCAGAATCCTTATTGTTTCGGTGATTCCGTATATCTTCTCGACATACTCGCGCGCCGGGCGGTCCCAGTAATAGACGGAGCGCTCGGCGTTCTTCCGCGCCTGGAATATCATTCCCTCGTCATACTGCTTGAAAAACAGGTGCGCGCGCTCCATGGCGTCGTAAAAGGCCCATGAATTGTAGTCGGAAAAGAGGAAGCCGTTGCCTTCAATAACGTCGCCCCGTAGTCTGATGGGAAACACCGTGTCCCTGAGCCCCCCCGTCGCGCGCGCCACCACCAGGCTCCCGGCGGACAAGGCTTCAAGCTGGGATATCCCGCCCGGTTCATGCATGGACGGCATGAGGAACAGGTCCGCCGAGAGGAGCGGCACCGTGATGTCCATGAATCCGAAGGACACGTTCGCCATATCAGGATAGTACTGCCCCATGAGATACAGGCCGTGGGCGATTTCCTCGCCGCGCCGATCCCCGGACGATACGGCTCCCCCGATAATTCCCTGCATCCCCAGGTTTCTGAAGATCCCCTCGGATGCCTCAAGGAGGAGCTGGAAGCCCTTCTGCTCGGATATGCGGTGGATGAACGTAAAAAGAACGGTGTCAGGATCAACCCGGAGCCCCCTGTTGTACTGGATGAGGAGCTTGTTCCGCATCCGGGCCAGAATTTCGCGCCGTGTCGGATCTTTCACCGAATCAACGGCCGCGGTACCCGTAATGATTTCAGGATAGCGCTCCTCGATTTTTGCGAGGAGCCCGTCATTCGACCTGACGTGCTCGATGAACGCAGGGTAGGTGCGCGACAGGAACTGCGAGCTTTCGTAATTTTTCACGAGATTGATCCTGAAGTCACTGCCGATTGCGTTGCTGATACCGATGACGTTCCGTAAAATGTGCTCGAGCCCGTCGCATGCGTATTCGATCTGTGTGGCGTAGGACGGGCTCACGGTAATGGTCCGATCGGCGAACCGGATGCCGGCTGCCATGCAGTTAAGCCGGTCCGCGAACACCGGATCACAGAAATCACCGCCCACCCACGATGGGATATTGAACAGGTTGAACAGATCGAACCCGTTCTCCCACCGGTGGTAGGCGTCAAAATACTGCCAGCCTCCGTTGTGGACGATATGGAGGAAGGTGTTCCTCCTGAAGTTCGGATTATTCAGGTAAAAATTATCGCACTTCACGATGCCGTTGAAAATCCCGGCATAGGCGTCATTGGTAAAGGTGTAACTGGGGTTCAGGTTGAACGTGGTGATGACCTCCGCGCAGGCCCGCGAAAAGGCGACCCGACGCCTGATCTTTTCCATCGACGTGAGCCCCCAGTAGAGACCGTCGAAGAATTCATGGTGAGCCAGGAGATAATAATGGACGCCCTCGACCTCGGCGTGGTGCACACCCACTTCGTAATCGTCGCCCATGATCTTGAAGCGGACGATCGTGCCGGTGTATGACAGACCGTACGCGACGGCGGCCTCTCTCATTTTCCGTACGGCCTTGTCGTCGCCGTGCTGGTAATACCCCGTTATGACGTATACCTGTTCACCGAGCTTGACCAGCTCGCGGGGCAGCTCGTACACCACGTTGGCCAGTCCGCCGCTCTTGGAAAAGGGCTCGGCCTCGGCCGACATGAACACCAGCGCGCCGCGCCGGTTGTGTTCGATGAGCGCCTCGCCGATCGCGGCCAGAATCCGATCGCTGTCGCGTGACATTCGCCGCGCATATTCGATGGCGGCTGATCCCTCCAGAATGCCGTTCCGCACCAGGTAGAATGCGCCCCGTTTCAGCCCCAGATCGAGATGATACCGGTGCTCCTCCCAGAACAGCGGCACCAGGTGTTTTTTAATAAAGGCGGCGGTGCTCTCATAGGTCGCGCAGTTTTTTGACAGTTCCGAATACGCGAAACTGCTCTGAATGCTCTCCACGTTCGACATCTCGCAAAGCCGGAAAAATGAATCACGGATGAATTCACCGTAGTGCTCGGCCAGATCGGCGGGTTCCAGTTTCAGGAGCTTCATCCGCTCGGTAAAGGATACCATCGTGTTGATCCGGGAGATTGTAAGCTCGCGGCCGGTGAAGTAGTTGTAATGCCCGGTCAGGTTCGAATAGAGGGGATCGGACAGCCGGTAGCACGCGTCACGCGGAATCGGGAGCACCGGGTTGTCGAACTGGATCGACGCGTTCTGGTTCACGTCCGCGAAGTTGAACACGCCGATCCAGATGGCCGGGTCGACGAATTTAACGGCCGCGGCCACCATGTTGTTGTTGGCCCACACGAGGTACCCCTTCCCCTTCTGCTCCCGGTGGAACCGGTACCAGTCGGCGTAGAAAGGCCCCAGGCTCCGGTGGGCCGCGTATTCGAACTGGTTCCAGTTGACGAATATGTTGTCGAGATACACCTTCCAGCCTTCACCCTCGGCGCTCCCCTCGTAGTCCATAATGGCGTTGCTCATGAAGCAGGTGAGGCCCACCGCGGCCCGCAGACCCCGGAGCCCGAAGGTATTGAGGGCGCGGCGCTCGTCGTGGTTTCCCAGGATCCCCAGCATCTCCGTTCCCTCGGGGAGTGCCGACGGAAAGTAGTTGTCATAGATATGATAGATTTCCCGGACGTCGGTAGCGCCGTGGATGATGTTCTCGCATATCTTAAAAAGCGAAGAGTTGTAGGGAACGAGTCCCGTCCGCGTGAGGAAACGCTCGTGGCCCCAGTAACACTCGGCTATGTTCAGAAAAAAGCCCTTGTTCCGCCGTTTCAACGCACGCTCGATGCGGAGCATGATGAAGTAGTGGATCGGTACGGCGATCAGGTCACGGCATGCCGAGTCGTAATATCCGGTGGTGATGAAATGACCGTCCTCACGGTCGTTGACCACGATGGTCCCTTCCACCATCTCAGTGATGTCTCGTTTCCGCTCGTACACGAAGGGAAAGTTGTTTTTTTTCATCATGATGGGGACCGCGTGGGCCGAGTCGAAGCGGACGCCGTCGATGTCGAACCTGTCGATGAGCGCCGTGATCGAATCGGCGAGCCACTCCCAGATTTCAAACTTCCGATAGTTGAGGAGTTTGCCGTCGTTCCAGGAGCCGAACCGGCCGTCGGTCGAGGCCCGGGTCACCAGGTTTCCGGCATCGTCGTAGGTTTTCACCGCGTACTCCTCCGGCAGCTTGTCGCTCGACCGGTTTATGTGCGGCACGATGTCGACGATTACCCTGATGCCCATGGCATGGGCCTTGTCAATCAGCTCCGCAAGATCTTCATCCCCGCCCAGCGCCGGCTCGATTTCAACGAGGCTCATGGGCGAAAAGGGGGACGGCGACGTGGCATTAGGCGCCCAGTCCTCGCGGTTGCGGCCGCGCTTCTGCACGCCCAGCAGGTAGATGGCGGTGACGTTGTAATTTTTTTTGATATCCTCCAGGTGCGTGGTGACGTCGGAAAATCTTCCCAGCCGGATAACCTCGCCGTGCTCGTTGTAGACCAGTCCCGGGTGGCCGCTCCCGTCGGTCCAGTAGGCGCGGGTATGGCCGTGAATATCGGGGAAAATTTCCAGCACGATATCGCCCCTGATATCCGGCATCACGTTGACCCGTCCGGAGAGTCCCGGCATGTTTACCCAGGCAGCGTATTTGCGCTTCTTCATGAAAACTACGAAATCGTAATGCCCGTATTGGTCGAACCGGTATTCCGCCGAATACTCCTCCTTCCCCTCATGGGTCAGAGGGACTTCGACGAAGTCGATATCCTTCTCGAGGAAGATGCCGTCCTGAGCATTGTTCCGGTAAATCCGCAGGTAATATATTACCGGCGCGCCCGGGATTTCAAAGCTGAACCGATACGTAGTGCCGGTGGTCACGTTTGCAAAGCGGGTTGCCAGGGGCGCGTCGAATTCCTTGGGAGCGAATATCCGCTCCAGGGCGATGTTGGCCCTGTTCCTGATCTCATGGACGTCGTGCCCGGAAGCGGCTACGAGTATCCGCACGATCTCGCGGAGCGAATCCCCGTCGCCGGCTGCTTTGTAGCGGCGCGCCAGCCGTTCCAGCGACTTGACCGCCTCCAGGTTGCGGTGGTAGTGAAAATTCAGCACGTCGCCGTGGATCCGGGCATCCAGCTCGCGAAGGTACTTGATCCTGCTGGCCGCGCTGAACTTCCTGATCCGCTTCTCAACGACAACCTCGGCGACTTCTTCGACCTCGAACTGCTGGGCGTTCCGGATAACCTCGTCGACCAGGAAATTCAGCGCCCGGGACACTTCAGGCGGATACACCACGGTGTGGTTGTAACCGGTCTGGATCGCCCGCTCTTCGATCATCAGGAGGAGCTTGAAAGCATTGAAGAGATCCGATCCTCCCTTCTTCTGCTCGGCCGTGAGAGCGTCAACGGTCTTGAGGCCCAGGTATATGGTCGGTATCTCGGCCCAGGGCGGACCCTGCCCGACGTGGGAGATGACCGTTGTGTCTTTTGAAATATGGAACAGCGTGGGCATATCCGGGGGCTCTTTCACCATCACAAAGCGCCGTCCCATGATGCTGTCGAAATCGCCCGCCGCCGCGACCCGGTGCGTGAAGACTATTGAAGCGATGAGCCGGGATGAAAGCCGAACGTCGCTCGACAGCCGTCCCTTGATGGTCTGATCGCCCTTTGAGATTGCGTCATAGGCGCTGTTTCGCATGTCGATGAAGCGCTCGCGGTACAGCTCGGCCGGGTCGCCGCCGCGGAGGCTCCCCACGATATCGCGATCCAGGTTGAACTCGAAGCAGCGGTTCTCGTCGAAAGCGCGCGCGATTCCTTCCTTGACGATTTTATCCGAGACCAGATGCTCGTCGGTGATACGGAAGCGGCACAGGCTGCTGGAGATGACTGGTTCCACGTATGCGATACCCCCTACTTCGTCTCATTCCACATGCGGAGCGTCTGTTTGTAAAATTCAAATGGAGGCGCCGTGGGCTCGAGACTCTTGATGAGCACTTTCCGGGCCCACCGTCGCTCGGTAAACTCACAGATGTCCTTGATGGTACGGCCCGACAGCCCCTCGCTCTTTTCTCCGAGATTAAAAGACTCGGCTTCGGCCAGATGTTTCGCGTAGTTTGAAAATATGGCCGCGCGCTCGGTGGCGTTCGGCAGCGGGAAATAAATGGTCTGGTCAAACCTGCTGATGAGAGCATGATCCAGGTCATCTTTCCGGTTGGTGGCCCCGATGGTGATGGTGGAGGCGGCCGTGTCGATACCGTCCAGGCGCCGGAGAAGCACCGACAGTATCTGCCGCGTGGCCTCGAACATGTTCTGGTCGCGCGATCCCGCCAGTGAGTCGATCTCGTCAAGGAATATAATGGAGCCGCCCATGTCCTCGGAAGCGTCAAAGATCTGCGAAAGGTTCTGCGAGGATTGTCCGTACCACTTCGACATGATGGACTCAATGGGTACGTACACCAGGGGAATGTCCGCTTCGCCGGCGATGATCCGCGCCGCCGTGGTCTTTCCCACGCCCGGGGCTCCATCAAAGAGGATCGCGCGGGGCCGGTTGGGCTCATACACCTTCCGCGTCATCCGGGCGATAGAGTCGTACACGCCGGGGTTCCTGATGGGGAGTATGATCGACTCGCGAATTTTCCGTTTGACCTCGTCGTACCCGGCGATGTAGTCCCAGTCCAGGTCCTTGTCCGGCTCCACGATTGAAGCGCCCAGAAGCTTCAGCCGGTAGGCCGGGTCCTGACGGGCGGAAGCGCGTGCCTGCTGAAAGAGCTCAATGACCAGATTGATCTCCTCCTGGGTGAGATTGCCCTTCTTGGATATCTCCACCTTCGACGAGGCGGAAAGCACAAAAAATTCAACCTTGAAATTATCCAGCATGTTCTCTGTTTTGAAGAGATTCTTGTTCATCGCCTGGAATGCGTAATAACCGCTGTCAAAGGAATGGACCCGGACATGGGCGATGTACCTCTTGATGACAGCGAGAAAATCCACCAGCATCCCGGCGGTGATCGGCTGGGCCCCGAAAGAGATGCGCGTGGTCCCTTTCTCAAATGATATTTGCGGAGAAGCGAGGTCCACTGCTCCTTCCCGGTCATATACTGAAATGAGCTCTTTCTCAATCTGCTCCTTCATGCGATCATACGATATGATCAGTTCCTCTGTTGTTTCCTTCACGGGCGTCCTCACCACCGTACAATGTCGATCGGCATGTTCTCCCCCTCACGAGAAGGGAGAGACGCCGGAGTAAGTGAATCAAATGCCGCACCCGATGGCCCCCTACCTTCCCGCCGGAGGGGAGGAAGCGTGGACCGCGGCACTAGTTGTATGAAACCGGCGGCGTAACCGGCTCCCGGTCGCGCGCGGCTATCTTTTTGACAATTAACACGATCAGCCTGCTCACGCAGAAATAGGCGGTCATGCCGATAACGATTCCCGCGGCCGCATAGATCGCGCCTTCCAGGGTGAGCGGCAGTCCGGGCGTAAAACGCTCCCAGGTCGCGCGGGCGATATCCCAATCGACATTTGTGATGAATATAAAAAGCTTTTTATACGCCGGGGCTGACGTCAGGTCCTTCAGGGCCCCGGCAAGCTGATCGTAGCGCTCAATATCCGCCCCGATCTTCTGGCCGGTCCTGAAAACGGCCAGGTCCTTGGAGGCAAGCAGGTGCTGGACATACTGCTCCAATGTTTTGCCGACCTCCTTCGCGACCTCCCGGTACTTCTCGATGTTGCGGGCGGCCTCGTCCACGTGGCCCCCGAGCCGCTGCAGGTACTGAGCGAGATACTGCGGGAACTGCGCCAATGTCAGGGCTGCCAGAAGGGCGCAGATGCGATCCAGGAGGGAATCAAGGAGCAGTATCGGTGCGAGCAATATCTTTTTCATGACTTTTTCATCTTCTCCGAATCCATAACGCACGTGGACAGAATTCCGCCCCTGACATTATACACGGTCTTCACCATCAAATATTTCGGTCCCAGACAACGGTACAGATCGTTGTAGATTCTGTCGGTTGCCGCTTCCTGATAGATTCCGACATTCCTGAAGGAAACGAAATAGTACTTCAGGGACTTCAGCTCGACCAGCTTTTTTCCGGGAATATAGATAATGACGGCTTTCCCGATATCGGGCAGGCCGGAAAAAGGGCACACGGCGCTGAATTCATCTGTTTCATAGGTGATTTCCTGGGGATTCCCGTGGTAATCGATCGTTTCAAGAAAATCGGTCCGGATACAGTCCTCACCACGATACTCAAAGATTTTTCCCTCTGCTTCTGACACGATACGCTCCCATGGTCTATGTTGAATGAATATTCCGCGAGTAGAATAAAATCAAGGAAAAAAATATTTATTGTCATATCACGATGGCGGGCAGGTTGTCCGGCAAAGAAGATAGAGCGTGTCTTACCGGACCAATAGGTGGATGGCGGTCCATGAGCACCGGCATTGTGCCCTGTTGAATGATATTATCATACTCTGCATCACTTTTTATTGCTACGTATGCCGGCTATATGTATATTCTATAGGTTGGTCACAGAATGACCATGGAACGTTTTAGCAGTATAACCGTGGGTGATGTAATTTGATGAATCTCATGAATTTGAAACAAA
>Ga0154692_166_pt6 | contig 25949 bp, 27 predicted proteins | sample Rifle2008BG13ft_FD_116121 | JGI IMG/M metagenome (GOLD analysis project Ga0154692, IMG submission 116121) | Spirochaetes bacterium RBG_13_51_14
CGCCGATCTGTATAATACCGTCCATCTCCGGAACATACATGAGATACGTCTTCCCCCGGACCGCAGCCGTTTCATGAGCCGCTTCCCTCCTCGTTTCCGCATCGCGGCGCGCATCCCTGCGTATTTTCGCCAGATGCTCCGGCCGCGCATCGGATTTTTCGACTCGTTGTTCAGCAGCCGTCATGAACCGCTCGGCTTCATCCAGCATCTGCAATACGCTGTCGGGACCAGCGGAAACCACCGGAAGGGATATGCCGCTCGTCAATTCCCGGAAATCTTCTGCTGCCGCGGCCGGGGGTTTTACATCGGGATTGATGCGGCAGGTCTGGCGTTCGGCAACCTCCACGGCATGCTCTTCAAAATGCCGGTTCAGCAACGCCGCGACCTCTGGCCGGAGCGCGACGGTTTGGTCAGGAGTGAGGCATCTCCTGACCCTGACCCGTCCTTCAAAGACCTCGTACCGGACCGTTCTGTCGCCGTACACGCGGACCCCGAAAACGGTTCCGCGGACGGAGGCTGCCGATGCGGACGTGCGAATCGACAGCGATTCCCCTTTGGCGAGTTTGCTCACCTTTACCATGCAGGCGCCGCCGGTAACCAGCGCGTCAAAGGCGCCGCCGGCGTCATTCAGGGACGGGTTCCCGAGCGAGACCCGGCTCCCGCCGAGAACGCGCATGAGAACCTCTCCTGAGAAGCCGATATCGACTGACGTTGAACGGCCGGTGAGAATCACGTCGCCGCGGGCAACGGTGGCATCGGCATCAAGCGCGCGCCGGCCGCCGCCGCGCAGAACCCAGGCATCGCCCGAGACGCTGAGGACCCTTCCCGAATGACGATCGCCCCTGAAAAGAAGCGGTTGTATCGCGATCATGATCAGGACCGCTGCGGCAGCGGCGAACGCGGGCACGAGGACCCACCGTACGGTCTTAGGCATCGATCCCATGGATAATCGTTTCAGTCGAGAAATCGGCGCGGCGGATCCGCGCAGCCGCGATACATCCATCGTCTTGGCAAGCCACGATCCGGGGACATTCAGTTCAGCATGCTTCAGAAGAAGCGCCAGCTTTTTCCGATCGATATTCTTCTGACAGCGCCGCAAGCGGAGGTTGGCGACCAGCCGCTCCATGTCATGATCCCATTCTTTCATTCGTCACTCCGTTCAGATGATCCCCTTTTCCGACAGATACTGGGCTATCTTCTCAAGGGCCTTCTCCATCCTCCATTTTACCGTCCGCTCCGAGCATTTCAAGACACCGGCGATTTCAGCGTATTTCAGCTTGTGGTCATGACGCAGTACGAAAACTATCCTGAATCTTTCTTTGAGCTGCTCAATGGCACGGTTGAATTCCTCGAGATCGTTATTTGAAATGCAGATATCCTCGGGCGAGAGCGATTGGTGGTATTCTCCGCTGAGCCGGTACCGCTCTTCATCCAACAGCCGGCTCTCCCGCCGGTGTCTGCCGATATAATTCTTGCTGCAATTGACCGCGATCTGATATATCCAGGAAGAGAAGGATCTCTTGACATTGAAGGTATCAATGTGCCTGAAGACCCGCATGACCGTATCATGGAAGACGTCATCCGCTTCATCGGTGTTTGGAATATAATAAAAAATGAGCCTCTTCAGTTTCCGTTCGTACCGCACATATAACTCGGTAAATGCCTGGTCGCTGCCATTCCGATATAACTGCACCAGTTCTTCGTCGGTGAACCGCTTGAAATCTTTCATCGGCCTGTAAACGTATACCTGAAGATTTTTGAAAAGTGTAAATAATTATGGGCCGGACAGCCCGGTGACGGAATTTTCCCTTGAGCATGCTTCCGGTATCTGGTCGCCGGAGATAAACAGAATCCATTCATCAGACACCGCATACCCGCCGCAAATGACAACCCCGTATTTCGGAATAATTCCGGTGTGCACATCATGGAATCATACGGCGCGACCGGAATCGATCGTGTGCACTGAGACGCATATAGTGGTTCCCGGTGAGGCAGGTTCCCTACCCCGGTCTGGAAGGAATTCGTTAATTGCTCGCTGCAGTTGAAACTTTTGAAAATACGTCCCCGATGAGCCCCTCATCAAGCATTGATATCAGCGCCCGCGTCCTGCGTTCCACCTCGCTGTCCGCTCCCGTTTTCAGCTTTTTCAGCTGGAAGTATTCATCAGCCACGTTCAGAGCCGCCAGGATCGCCACCTGTGTGGGACCGGCGTCGGCGGAGCTGATTTTCACTTCCTCCATCTTGTCATTGAGGTATTCCGCCAGTTTGAGAATATACTCCTGAGGTGCGTCGCCGTTTATGGTGTACGTCTGGCCGAATATCGTCACTTTCACCCTGTTACCTTCCATGACACACCTCCGCATCGGTAGAGATTACTTGTAATCTTCTTCGATGATCAGAAATTCATCATCTTTTTCTTTGCGATTGCTTTTGCGCTTTCCCCGGCGCGCTGTTTCTTCTTCGTCGATGATGACGCTTTCCTTATCGACATCATCGATGATAATCTCCTCGTCCTCTTCATCAAGAAGTATGATGTCATCATCAGCTTCGGGAACTGTCTCGAGGGCGACGCCATCGCCACCCTTGGACGACAGATCGTTTTCGTCATCAATGATGATAATATCATCGTCGTCATCTATATCAACCGTCTCGGTTTTCTTGACGGTTTCAACTCTGATCTCTTCTTCCTTGAAATCATCAATCGGCTCGTCAAGAATAATGGTATCCTCGTCTTCCTCCGGCCTGGTCACCTTCCTCCGGGATTCCCGCAGGGACGACGGCCGCGCCTTTTCATAGGTCCTTCTCTCGATCTTCTCGCCCGCTGGAATGCCGCCGCCGGGAGAAATGTTGTCAAGCTTACCGAGAAGCGCGATCACCTTTTTCTCGAGCACCTCCTCCTTGGCGTTCAATTCCTCGAGTTCCCTCGTCGTCTCGTCGAGCTCTCTCCTTATTTTTTCAATCTCCTGTTCTTTTTCTTCCAGACTGAGCCTGGCTTCTTCTAAATCGCTCTTTATTTCTTCGTTCTCGTTTTCAAGTTTCGAATTTTCAGTCCGCAAATCCCCGATTAATTGCAGGGCCCTGACCACACGGCTCTCAAGCTCTTCAAGTTGCTGCATGGAAATCATCTCGTTACCTCCCTCACCTTATGCCCGTCTATGCGCCCGTCCTTCGCACATATTTCCATATAGTAGTATTTTCGGCTGATCATACACCCGGCATTAATATTAATAGGTAAAATTTGCTCTCAAAGCGCACTTCGACATATCATTAATACTAACTTTTATATATTAAGTCAAGCCATATTTTAGGGGAGTGAGGGACCTAAATCTGGAAGCTCAACTCAATTCCATAAATGGCCTGGATGAAATCTTGTTGGGAGATCCGCAGGGGATTCTGAACCGTGTAGATACCGATGTAGACAGTCTGCATAAAGAAATACCGCACACCGGCGCTCAATAACAGCGTGTTATACTTCGCGGCCTCTATGGGAACGTCGCCGGTATCGATGTGGCTCCTGCTGACGCGGAATGATCCGTACATCTCAATGTAAGGAATGAAAGGATACCAGTAATTCGTGTTCCATGCCATCGAAACCGAAATGTAATCATTTTTAAGCCGGCTGCTGCTGAAAAACGTATCATCCTCCTGCGGATTCAGGCCAAAGACTTTCTCCCACGTTTCCTTCTTGAGGATATCGAAATAAAAGCCGCCCCAGAAATCCTCGCCGTTCCCTTCCCGGAAGGTATAGAACAGGTTCAGGTGTACGAACACGACATCCAGAATGTCAACGCGGGCAAAGGGACCGAGCTTGACCTCGTACTTCCCCAGCGCGAGATTGAGCCAGTCGGAATTGACATAGGCGTTCCTGCCAAGGGGGAATCTGAAATTCAGAAGGAATCCCAGGTGAAGCTGGTTGCTCGCGTAATCGCCGATATAAAACTTTCCCTTGAAGAACAGGTCGCCGATGTCTGACGTGGTGACCCTGAAGGCGCTCTGGCTCAGGTAATCGAACTGAATCCACAGGGAGAAGCTGTCTATGGCGCCGAATCCCAGGCTGGCGGAGTCCTTCCGGCTGTACGTGCCGGTCTGATACACCTCGTCGCGCAACAGGATTTCCACGTCATACTCCGGGATCATGTAGATGGTCTCCGTGAGGGGAAGGGACTCAGCCCTGTTCCGCGCGACGATAAACAGAAAGAGCGCCATACCGATAGCGCTAATCTTCATCTGCTTTTGTTTCATAGTGAGGCGGGATGGTTACGGTTACGCCGCTTTTTCCTTGACCTTCTCTACGATTTTTTTAAAGGCGGGCATATCCGTGACTGCCAACTCGGCCAGCATTTTCCGGTTGATCTCGATATCGGACGACTTCAGACCGGCGATGAAGGTGCTGTATGAGATGCCGCACTGCCTGGCGGCCGCCGCTATCCTGATAATCCACAGCGCCCTGAAGTCGCGTTTTTTTCTCCGGCGGTCGATATACGAATTCTGGAGCGCCCTTCGCCGGGCGTCTTTGGCGGTCCGGTAAATGGTGCTCCTGGCCCCGATATATCCTTTGGTGTCCTTTAATATTTTTTTGCTTCGCTTGCGATGCACTTTTCCCGTTGTTGCTCTCGGCATGGTGTTACTCTCCCTCGTTTCATAGTATCAAAATATATCCGGGTGCGATCACGGCCCGGCACTGCGTGCCACGGCGCCGATCAATCCCGTCAGCGGAACCCGCGCCGGACCGGTCAGCCATAGGGGAGCATTTTCTTGATCCGTTTGATCTCGACCTCGCTGGTGAGCCCGGTGCCGCGCAGTCTCCGCTTCCGCTTCGCTGATTTTCCCTCCAGCAGATGGCTCTTGAATCCCTTCGCGCGCACAGCCTTACCCCTTCTGGTGATGCGAAATCTTTTTTTCGCCCCGCTGTTCGTTTTCATCTTTGGCATAGTCATTACCTCTATCCGGTGTTATTTCCCCTTGCTGCCGCCCGGTTTGCCGGACACAATCATGGTGATGTTTCTTCCTTCCTGCGACATGTCTTTCTCGACCTGGACCATGTCCTCGAGGCTGTCCTTTATTTTATTCATTACTTCGAATCCGAGTTCGGGATGAACCATCTCCCTGCCCCGGAACATCAGCGTGAATTTAACCTTGTCTCCCTTATCCAAAAATTCTTTCGCATGCTTAATCTTGTGATTGAAATCGTTCGAATCGATATTCGGCCGCATCTTTATCTCTTTAACGTGTATAACCTTCTGCTTCTTCTTTGCCTCTTTGGCCTTTTTCATCTGCTCGAACTTGAACTTGCTGTAGTCAATGATCTTCACGACCGGCGGATCCTGATTCGGGGATATCTCCACCAGATCAAGATCCATATCCTTCGCCATCTTCAGGGCCTCGTTTGTCGGAATGACCCTCGGCTCGGCCCCTTCCCCCACAAGCCTTACCGTGTGCGCCCTGATCCCCTCATTGACATTGTATTTATCAAACTTATCTAAGCTGGTCCGCCTTACTTTATCTACCAAGCGTTATACACCCCCTGAATTATTAATTTTTTTATGCGGTACGTTTGGCCTCCCGCGTGCAAATCCGCCCTATAATATTCAAGCATGTAACAAAAATTGCCGGACTCATTATGAAAATCAACAAGTTTTCAGGATTATCCTACAGTTTTTTAATGTCGGTTTTCCACCTCACCCCGTATCATGTCAATCAAATCTTCAATCTTCATTGACACCGATTTGCTCTCGCCCAACTTCCGTACGGAAATTGTACCTTCGGCGACCTCCTTTTTGCCGATCACGCCGATAAAGGGGATCTTTCGGGCGATGGCATCCCGCACCCGGTAGCCCATGGACTCGTCACGCCGGTCTATCTCAGGCCTGAAACCGAGTTCAAGCATCCTGAGCCGCAGCTCATCAGCCGGACCGGCCTCATCATCCGACACGTTGATGAGTATCAACTGCACCGGCGCCAGCCATACGGGGAACTTCCCGCTGTAATGTTCGATGAGAATCCCGATAAAACGCTCGAGAGACCCCAGGAGCGCCCGGTGGATCATGATGGGCCGATGCTTGCGGCCGTCGCTGCCGATGTACTGCACGTCGAACCGCTCGGGAAGATTGAAGTCCACCTGTATGGTGCTGCACTGCCATTCCCGGCCGATCGCATCCTTGATCTTTATGTCGATCTTCGGGCCGTAAAACACTCCCTCGCCCGGATCGACGGTGTATGCGATGCCCCCGGATTCAAGCGTGTTCTTCAGGGCGCTGGTCGCCAGTTCCCAGTTCCGGTCCGAGCCCACTGATCCTTCCGGCCTGGTTGAGAGATATATGCTCCGCTCCGTGAAGCCGAAGGTCTTCAGCATGAAGAGGGTGAAATCCAGGACGTCCTTGATCTCATCTTCGATCTGGTCCTCGCTGCAGAAGATGTGCGCGTCGTCCTGGGTGAATCCCCGTACGCGGGTCAGCCCGTGGAGAACCCCGGAGCGTTCGTACCGGTACACGGTTCCCATCTCGAAGCCCCGGAACGGCAGATCGCGGTAGCTCTTGATGCTCGAGGTGAATATCTTGATCTGGGAAGGGCAGTTCATCGGCTTGAGGTAGTAGTCCTGGCCGTCAATCCGTATGGGCGCGTACATGTTCTCGCTGTAAAAATCAAGATGGCCCGACGTCCGGTATAGCTCCGCCTTGGCTATATGCGGTATGCTGAAGAGCTTGTATCCCCGTTTCAGGTGCTCGTCAGTTGAAAATTTCTCGATGATATAGCGCAGCACGGCGCCGTTGGGGTGCCACAGCGGCAGTCCGGCACCCACCTCATTGCTGAAGGAAAAAAGGTCCAGCTCGCGGCCCAGCTTCCGGTGGTCCCTGTTGCGCGCCTCTTCCAGGAATTTGAGGTGCTGCTCCAGCTGTTTCTTTTCCGGAAAGGCGGTGCCGTAAATGCGCTGGAGCATGGTGCGTTTCTCGTCGCCGCGCCAGTACGCCCCCGCGATAGAAAGAAGCTTGAAGTTCCTGATGCGTGACGTGCTCATGACATGCGGTCCCCGGCACAGGTCCAAGAACCCGCCCTGCCGGTATATCGACACGGTATCATCGCCCATCTCCTCCAGCATCTCCACCTTGTAGATCTCGCCGGCTTTCGTGAACATCGCGATCGCGTCCTTCCGTTTCATCTCCTCGCGGCGGACCGCGAGGTCTTCATCCACGATTGTCCGCATCATTTCCTCGATCCGCGCCAGGTTTTCCGGGGAGACCGTCGCGCTCATGTCTATATCATAGTAAAAACCGCTCTCTATTGAAGGACCGATGGCAAACTTCGCGTCCGGGTATAGGCGCTTCACCGCCTGGGCCATCAGGTGTGATGCCGAATGCCAGAAGATACTTTTCCCCTCGGGGCTATCGAACGTGATGACCCGGAGGGGAGCGTCGTTGTGCACCGCGCACGAAAGATCAACGGGAACGCCGTCGACCGCGGCGGCCAGCGCGTCCTTCTGAAGGCGCGGGCTTATCCGTCCGATGATCTCATAGAGGGATTCCCCATCCGCGACCTGCAGTGTCGATGCATCGGGAAGTGTGACGGTAATGCTGTTACTCAACAAATTGCTCCGCTCATGTTATTTCCGGTTTCCAGCTACGTGCCATTCCCCATCACCCCTTTTTGTATTTATTACCAGTAAATGTGCACGACACAAAGGCAGGGAGATTGAACTGATTGGGAGGGCGGTTATTATCATTACAATGTAAAAATCTGCTTTCAGCCTACATTAATTATTTATGGTCATAATTCATCATCACCGTGTCCTGAATCCCCCAACCCCAATCATCACACATCATTAACTGGAAATAAATCTGTGGATCCAGGGGGTACGGGTAACATCCCGGATTTCTATGGGCGATACTGGAGTTGAACCAGTGACCTCCTGCGTGTCGAGCAGGCGCTCTAACCAAACTGAGCTAATCGCCCGCTGGTCCGCTGCGTACAATCAATGAATAATGGCTACTATTTTTTAGAGATGGGCGTTGTCAACAATTTTTTCACAGGTATTTATCAGGCCGGTGATGTGAATTGCACGACAACCGTTAACTCGTTATCCCTGTCAATTACCCGCATTACCCTGCCTTTTCTTAAAAGCTGGAAGGACAGCTCGGCATTTTCTGATACCAGCCGGGCGCTGGTTCCAACGCATTTTTCGTGAACGTATTTTTTATATTCTTTACTGACCAGAAGCGACGCGCCTCCCTCGGAAATATCGCGCAACCTGCATTCAATTTCCCTGTCCTTAAAGAAAAAGCGCTTCAGTATGAGCCTCACAGAAAAACCGGGTTTGCTCATCGCAAACTTGATCCGGGGGGATTTTCGCCTGTCCTTCATACAGCGTCAACTCCAGTATTGGTTATACACAGAGGTATTGAATCAAAAAATGCAATTCCTTTTTCACGTTAAAATAAAAAAATACCGGTGTGAAGAATGATCAGTCGCCCAGCTGGATGGTCCGCTCGATGTTGAGGGATTCGATGTCAGTGATCTTGTTCTTATAGAGCTCGATTTTGTACACGAGCGACATAAGGTAGTTCGTATATTGCGTGATCACGGTCCTCTGCGACTCCCTTTTCTGGAGATCCGCGACCCGGTACGCTTGCTTGTCGCCGGTATTGGTCGTATACTCCACTTCAAGATTCTTCAGATCCTCGCTGTCAGGCGCGGTATTGGTGTATGTTTTCACTTCCCGAATCTTATTGTCCATGCCAAACTGGTAATACTCGAACACGATCTTGCTGATGCGGTTCTGCGCCATATACACCCGCGCTTTTTTATACATTACATAGCCCTGGCGCTCAAGATCATCATACTGATACCCTGACTTTATGCTGAATACGTACTTCCCCTCCTGATCAGGCTGAATCTTCAGGCTCTGTATCCCGGCGACCAGACGCCTGTACAGCTGGGGTATGCGGTCATCCCGGGTGGCATCATCCTTTGATGAAGCGTCAACCGCCGATCTGTCACCGGAGGTCTTGGCGGCCGGTTTCTTATCCTGAGCCGCGGCGAACCCCCCGATTATAATCACTGCGAACGCGATGGAGCAGATGGTGCCCTTTTTTAGCATAATCAACCTTGCCATTAGTATCGGTCTCACGGCGGAGGCCGTCTTATAAAAAATATGCGGGCCTGAGATTTTTTCCTTGTCTTCCCAAATATACTATTTTATCTAACAAATATCAAGTGACGGCGTGCCGAGCAGTGCAAATATGACATCCCTGCCGCCCCGCGCGGGAATTCGTTGAAGTTGTTTCTTGCACCGCCCTATGGGCTGCCGAGACCGCCGTGACTACCGGGAGCCATGATTCGTACGATAGTATGAAATTAACCACAGGAATACCATCATGCTGAACCAAAGAATCGAAGACAACATCATCATCGCCACGCTTGAGTATGGTAAAACCAATTCGATTACGGAACAAGCGCTTGAAACGCTGCGTGAGATACTGCGCACCGTGAATGAAAACGACGACATCAAGGGTCTTGTCATCACCGGCGCCGGAAAAACCTTTTCATCGGGATTCGATCTTCCCCTGTGCCTCGGTTTCAAGGACGTGAACGAGGTGATCGCCTTTTTTAAAAAAGCAGAGGAAATATTCATCGGCCTCTTCATGTGCCGGAAGCCGGTGGTGGCGGCGCTGAACGGCGCAGCCGTGGCCGGTGGATTCATCACGGCCATGGCCGCGGACTACCGGATCGTTAAAAACCATCCGAAAATAAAGCTCGGCATGAACGAGATCAAGATCGGTCTGGGTCTCTCCATCGTCCAGACGGAGATAGTGCGCTTCGGACTGGACAGCGACAGGAGGTTCAGGGACGTCATGTATTTCGGCGAAATGTTTGACGTGCAAAAAGCCAGAGAGCTGGGTATCATTGACGAGATCGTCGAGGAAGACGCGCTCATCACCCGTTCCAAACAGGTCGTGTCCCAGTGGATCGACAATCCCGGGCGCTCCTTCATGCTGATCAAGGGCTCGCTGCGGAAACCATATGAAGACCGGATGCGCCAGCGTTTGCGCGACGAAGACTGGGGACCCGGGTTCAACATCATGTTCGATAAGAAAACGCGGGCCATGCTGGAACTGGGTGCGAAGATGCAGCATCCAGGGTGAAGGCACGGTCTCGAGACAGCGTCTTCACCCTGGATTGCGAATAATCAAAAAAGGCTTGACTTTCTGCAAAATTCACCTCATGTGAGGGGGGATTAAATACAATGACAAGGGCGAAAAACATGAAACTTCTCGAAGGCAAAATCGACGCGACCGGTTTAAAGGTCGCTATAATCGTGTCGCGGTTCAACGAATTCATAACCAGCAAACTCCTCGGCGGCGCAATCGACTGCCTGAAGCGAAACAACGCCGATGAGGAGAACATCACGGTGGCATGGGTGCCCGGCTCATTTGAAATTCCGGCGGTGGCCAGGATCATGGCCGGATCCGCCAGGTATGACGCGGTCATCTGCCTGGGCGCCGTGATGCGCGGCTCCACGCCGCATTTCGATTACGTTGCGGCGGAGGTGTCCAAGGGGATAGCCGGCATCAGCCTCACCTCAAAAATGCCGGTCATATACGGGGTGCTGACAACAGACACGATCGAACAGGCCATCGAGCGGGCCGGCACAAAATCGGGCAATAAGGGCTTCGACGCAGCTATGTCGGCGATTGAAATGGCAAATCTCTATAAACAATTAGGATAATGGGCCACCGCAGAAAAGCCAGAGAGTACGCCCTTCAGGGCCTGTATATGCATGAAATTTCCAAAACCCCTGCTGAAGAACTCGTAAAACTCGAGTGGATCGATAAGAATATCTCTGACAATATCCGCGAGTTTGCTGTTACCCTGATTGAAGGTTCAATCGGTCATATCGACGCAATAGACGAAATCATCATTAAGCATTCAAAAAACTGGAAATTTGAGAGACTGAGCGCGGTGGATAAATCGATCCTCAGGCTCTCCATCTACGCCATGCTGCACCATAAGGATATTCCCGTAATTGTCACCATCAACGAAGGTATAGAACTGGGCAAGATATACGGCGGGGAGAGTTCCGGCCAATTCATCAACGGAATCCTCGATGCGGTGCGAAAGCATGAGCTCGTCGAGAAGGAGCAGGAAAACACGTGATGGGCGATAAAAAAGACTCCCAGATGCCGGGAATCGGAACGACCCGGGATGACGTCTACCTGGAAAAAAACAGGATCAGCGGAATCGAGCTTGCAGATGAGAAGGATGAGAGGATAGAAAAGACGAAAAAGTTCGATAAAAAGCCGATCATCATCCTTTCATCAATAGCCGCTGCGCTTCTCATCGGGATTCTGGTGGTAACTCAATTCGTTTTCAAGAAACCGGCGGTCTACGCGCCGTCATCGGCCAATCAGAACGCACCGTTTGACGGGATCAGGCGGGAGGAGAACCTCGCTTCCGCCAACGAACACATCAACCGCGGCAAGGAGAGCTACTCACGCGGTTACCACTCCGACGCCATCGCCGAGTTCAACGAGGTGATTGAATCCGACGCTCCGGACAAGGACAAGGCGATCGCCCTCACCTATCTGGGCATGATCAGCGACGACAAGGGGGAGTACGACAAGGCCGTTGACTTCCTCACCCGGGCCCAGACCTACGACCGGAACAACCCCGACATATACAAAAACCTCTCCCTGGCCTACCGGCATAAGAAAGACTTTGACAAGGCGCTCGAGAGTGCTGAAAAATCCGCATCCCTGCGCGAGGACGACACCGACGCGAAGATCCTGATGGGCAACATCTACTTCGAGACCGGGAAGTACGACGAGGCTGTCGCCGCCTACCGCGGCGTTCTCGACAAGACGCCGGACAATCCACGGGTTCTGTACAACATGGGCTCCGCCCTGATGCAGAAGGGCGATGAGTTCGCCGCTGTCGAATACTTCAAGAAGGCCGGCGCTGCCGACCGGATCGGCGAGGTGGCGCACAAGGCTTATTCGCGGCTCGGGGTCATCTATATCGAGCGGAAGGCTTTCGACGAGGCGGAGAAATATCTTAAAAATGCGGTTTCCATACGGCCGGGTGACGCGCTGAACCGCTACAACCTGGGCATCGCCTACCTGCGCCAGAAAAAGACCGCGGAGGCCATGGAAGAGCTCTCAAAGGCCGAATCCATGGGGGAGAACAACGCGGCCCTGCTGGAAAACATCGGCGAGGCGTATTTTTCAGTGAAGAATTACGACCGGAGTCTGGAAGTTTACGGTAAAATTAAAAATGCCAACGAGCGGAACGTCCGCATTCTCTCGAGGATCGCCGAGATATACTATCAGAAGGGCGAGCTCGACAGCGCGTACGACGCGTACCGAAAAATAACCGTGATCGAACCGACCACGGAGAACGCGCGCGTGGCCTACCTGAACATGGGCAATATCCTGGACGACGCGCAGCGCTTCGACGAGGCAATCGAGACCTACCAGAAAGCGCTCGCCATCAGTCCCAAGGACGTGTCCGCGTATTACAATCTGGGCATATCCTACAAGCACGCGGGCAAGCCGGAGCTTGCCATCACCGCATGGAAGAAGGCAGCGGAGCTCGACCCCAACGACACGAATCCGTCCATGGCCATCGCCGACTACTACTACGAGCGCGGCTTCTTCGACCTGGCCGAAGCGGAATACCGCCGGATCGTGGGCCGCTGGCCCGGCATCCAGGAGCCGCACTTCAAGATCGGCACCATGTACTACAAGCGGGGCAATTACGACTACGCGCAGAGCGCCTACGACAAGGTCATCGAGATCGACCCGAACTCGGACCTGGCGCGCAAGGCGATGATCAACAAGGCCATTCTGATCTCAAAAACAGGCACGGGCGAAGAGAACCTCGAAAAATCCATGAACCTGATCCGCAAGGCCCTGCTGGTGAAGCCGGATGACGCGGAGGCGCTCTTCGCCCTCGGCGTCATCTATATGAAAAAAGAGATGTACGATAACGCCATGGACACCTTTTTCCAGGTCGTCAAGAGCGCCGGCGACAACAAGCTCGTCGCCGACGCGTACAATAACATCGGCAAGTGCTACTTCAAGCAGCGGCAGTACAAAAAAGCACTGCAGGCGTTCACGCGGGGCATTGAAGAGGATCCCGGCAGCGAGGAGTTGCGGATGAACCGCAAGGCCGCCTCGCAGGCCTATGAAGCGGAGCTGAGCAGAGACTGATGATCCGCGTCGACCGCACCTATTTACAGGAAATCGAGGAAAAAAGTCTCGCGCCCTATGCCGCACGGTCCGCATCCACCCGCGGCCGGAGATTCAATGAAAAGCCCCATCCCTACCGCACCGAATTCCAGCGGGACCGTGAGCGGATCATCCACTCGCGCGCGTTCCGTCGTCTGGAGTACAAGACGCAGGTCTTCATCAACCACGAGGGCGACCACTATCGAACGCGTCTCACCCATACGATCGAGGTGGCACAGATATCCCGGGGCATCGCCCGGGCGCTGCGACTCAACGAGGACCTGGCGGAAAGCGTCGCCCTGGCGCACGACCTGGGCCACACGCCCTTCGGCCACGCGGGCGAGCGCGAGCTGAACGATCTGCTGAAAGGCCAGGGCGGCTTCGAGCACAACCGGCAGAGCCTCCGGGTGGTGGACAAGCTGGAAAAGCGCTATCCGGATTTCGACGGCCTCAATCTCACCTGGGAAACCCGCGAAGGGATCATCAAGCATTCCTCCGCACACGACCATCCGGAGTACCGGGACTTCTCGCCCGAGACGCAGCCGTCCCTGGAAGCCCAGATTATCGACCTGGCCGATGAGATCGCCTATAACAACCACGACCTTGACGACGGACTCTCGTCCGGGATACTGGCCGACGACGACGTTAAAAAACTCGCCCTCTGGACCATGGGCGAAAAGCGCTACAACCGTAAAGACGGAGGCAACCCGAAAATCAGGCACCAGGGGATCATCCGGTCCATTATCGATCTCCTGGTCTCGGATCTGGTCGAGAACACGATGACGCGTCTGGATCGGTTTTCCGTTAACAATTACAGCGAGGTACTCACTGCAGATGAAAAAATGGCGGCCTTTTCCCCGGAGACGGAGGCGGCGAACATCGAACTGAAGAGTTTTCTCATGGACAACCTGTACCAGCACTACCGCGTGGCACGCATGACCATCAAGGCGCAGAAAGTCATCCGTGACCTCTTCGAGATATACACCCGGCACCCGGACACGCTCCCGGAAGACTACCAGAAGAAATTCCCGAATGACGGCATTGTGCTCACGGCCACGGACTACATTGCGGGCATGACGGACCGGTTTGCGCTTGAAGAGCACCAAAAGCTGACTGATCCCATGATCAGGGTATGATTCCCATCAATATCTCGGAACTGCTTGACATACATTCTCTCTATTACCAGAATAGCACCCTGTACTGCCGGGTATCGGGCGGCAGGCTGATCGCCAAGTTCAAGAATTCACCGTTCTATCATATCATGGAACGGCTTGACGAGGTTGAGGGGAAGTTTTATCTCACCCTCTGCGGCGAAAGAATCCAGATCAGACAGGACTGAACTATGAAAAAATTCGCGTATCTTCTCCTAGCTCTTTCAATCGTGGGCGCGCTCCTTTCAGGAATGCTCCTTCTCCAGCATTATTACCCGGATGCAAAAATCGGCTTTATCTCCTGCGGGGATGGAATCATCAATCCCTGCCTTTCCCTGGCCCAGTCAGGCTACGCGACCCTCTTCAGAATTCCCCTGGCCGCATACGGGCTCCTCTGGTATCTCCTGGCCATATTCATCGTGCTCATCGCCGATTACGCCGGCGGCCGCTACTATGATTATGCGCTCGCGGCCCTGCTCCCCCTCTCGGCCGCCGCCGTGGCAACAGACGCGGTCCTGGGGGCAATACTCATCGCGACCGGGATATTCTGCACCCTGTGCATTGCCACCTACGTGGTAAACATATCCATCCTGGCTATCGTCCTGCTCTGGTATCGCGCATCAGTCAAGGACGGACGGTTCTCCCTCGCGGGAATATGCCGGGAAGTCCTCGCCGCGCAGGAATCGTCTCCGGACAGAAGGGCTTTCTATTCCTCCTTCGTCCTGTTCATCTTCCTCCTCACCTTCGCGATTTTTTCAACTTCATACATTCTGCGGCTCAAAACAGGGAGCGCCAGAATCCCGGTCGATACAATAAATTCCTTTGTCATCAGTTTTTACCGGTCGCCGGCGCAGAACATCGCCTTTCCCGAGAGCGGCATCGTGCTGGGCAACCCGAAGGCGGACCTGACCATCACGGTCTTCACCGACTTTCTCTGCAGCGCATGCTATGAATTCTACCGCATGGAGAAGTTTCTCTTATCAAAATACAGGGACAGCATAAAAATCGTCTACTTCAACTTTCCCCTGGATGTCGGGTGCAACAAGGATTTAAAGAGGACCGTGTATAAAAACTCATGCGTCGCTGCGCGGGCCTTCATGGCGGCATCGGATTCGGGAATACTGGAAGGATATATCGTCAAACACTTCGCCGATTATCAGAATACCCATGTCCGCTATACCCCGGAGACCGCGATGGCCGCGTTCAGGCAGCTCGATGCCGGTGCGCGGAACGGCATTGATGAACAACGGTTCCGTGAACTGATGAACTCAGACGCGACCTCCCGGAGGCTCGAGGAGCATATCAGGCTGGCGAAACAGCTCGGCGTTGACGCCACCCCCACGCTCTTTATCAACGGCAGGAAAATGGTGGGGGTGCCGCGGATCGACATACTCGACCGGATAATGAAAAACGAGCTCACCCGGAAAAAATATCACAGTAAATCGTAGGGATCGATATCGATTTCCAGATACACGTCCCTCCCGGACACCGCATCCCGCGAATCGGCGATCACCCCGCGCAGGGCCGCAACGTCTTCGGCCTTGAGGATGATATGGTGCCGGTAATTCCCCCCGATCTTTCCGAACGGCGCCGACGAGGGGCCCAGCACGCGGATACCGGCGTTTCTCTTCCCGATGTTTTCATCCAGGGCGGCCTTCAGTCTGCTGACTGACGCGATTACCCTATCCTCGTTCTTCCCCCGGACCAGCAGGCGCGCGATCCGCGCGAAGGGAGGATAGTGGAGCGCCTCCCGAACCAGGAGCTCTGAACGGTAAAAACCGTAGTAGTCCTGGCGTTTGATGTATCGGAACAGGGGGTTTTCCTCGTTCAGCGTCTGCACGATGACCTTCCCGGGTGCGTCGCCCCTGCCGGAGCGTCCCGCCACCTGCACCAGCAGGGAAAAAACGCGCTCCGTCGCACGGAAATCGGGCAGGTTCATGCCGATATCGGCCAGGAGGACGCCCACCAGGGTTATGTTATGGAAGTCAAACCCCTTCGCCACGAGTTGCGTCCCGACCAGGATGTCGACCTCTCCGCGTTTCATCTTCCCGATCAGGTCCGGCACCGTGTTCTTTTTCCGTGAGCTGTCCTGGTCAAGCCGGAACATGTTGAAATTCCTGAACTCGGCCGCGATGACCTCCTCCACCCGCTGGGTGCCGGAGCCGACCTTGTCCAGGTGGTCGGAACCGCACTTCCCGCACCGCGCCGGCACCCAACTCCGGTGGCCGCAGTAGTGGCAGAGCATGCTCCGGTCACGATGGAAGTTCATACTGATGTTGCAGTGCGGGCACTCCACGGTCCAGCCGCACCGGTTGCAGATAACGATGGGCGCGAACCCCCGCCGGTTCAACAGGTAGATGACCTGCCGGCCCGAATCCACGGCCCGCTTCGTGGCGAGCTTCAGAGCCGTCGATATGATATGCTTCGGCTTTGTGGAGCCGATCCTCACGATTTCGATATCCGGGAGCGATGCGCCGCCGTAACGACTCGCCATGGTGTGGAGTCTTATGGGCCCCCGCTCGCACGCGTACAGGGTCTCGACCGCCGGCGTGGCCGACCCCATCACCACCAGCGCTGTCTCCGTCCTGCTCCGGTGCAGGGCGACGCGGCGGGCGTTGTACCGGGGCGCGCTCTGCTCCTTGTATGATCCGTCGTGCTCCTCGTCGATGATGATCATGCCCAGCCGGGGGCACTGGAGGAACACGGCCGACCGGGTGCCCACGACGACCCGGGCTTCGCCCCGGTAGAAGCGGATCCAGTTGTGGAGCCGCTGATTCGGTGAGAGGTGGCTGTGGTATATGATGAGGCAGTCGCCGAAAACGCCGTACAATCGCTCGAAAATCATGGATGAAAGTGATATCTCCGGCACCAGGTAAATCACCGACCGCTCCTCCTCGATAATGCGCCTCGCCAGCTCGATATAGATTTCCGTCTTGCCGCTGCCGGTGACGCCGAAGATGAGATGGGAGCGGTCCCCGCCCCCCCTCGACGCCATGATGTCATCGAAGATTTTCTGCTGCCCGGGATTTAACCGCACCTCCCGGTGTTCGGCATTCGGGAAGGGATTCTTGAAGCGCTTCGACGGTTTCAAACCCGACGGCAGGGCCATGGACAAAGCCTCGCCCACGGAGGATAGGTAGGCGGCAGCGGTATATTCGGCCAGGTCGAGGAGCCGTTCGTCAAATATGGGCTCGGTATCGATAACGCCGATGATGTCCTTAACCTCGAAATCCCGCGGCTCTTCGTCGTGGACCCGATGCACGTAGGCGGTCATGTTCCTGCCAGCAAAATTAACTTTCACGCGCATGCACGGCGCCACCCGGATTTCGTCCGGGATGCGGTAGGTGAAGCATTCATCGAGGGGATACCCGATGTAGACGTCAGCGAACATAGCGATAATCATGATTCCGGTAATTTTTAGCAGTTGACCATAACACGCGCCCGGGGTTTTAGTCAATGTAAAAACCAGCAGAGAACCATGAAGGGAACGTCTCAATAGCCATGATCCCGATAGTTATCGGTAACTGCCGGCAGTGGAGCAGGTCGGGAATGATAAAAATACCGATAACTATACATACCTCTTGTACAGCCATTTTTCGGGGGAGTGACGAGTAAAATCCGGTCTTCCGCGATCCCTGCTCCGAAAAGCTGACCCCAAAAATCACCTGGATGGGGTGAGATGAGGCTGTCTAAAAAGCCCTAACATTTAACAATTATCCCTCCCCCTCGATGGGGGAGGGATGTCGCATCCACGTTAACTTATTAGACAGCTCCGAGATGACCTCAAAATAACAATTGACAGAATACATCATACTGTAAAAAAAAGTATATTGTTTAGAAAGGAGACGCAGATGAACCTTCTTGAGAAAATAGATTCGGATCTTAAAGCCGCGATTAAATCCGGCGACCGCATCAGGGTCGATACCCTCAAGATGCTGAAGTCGGACGTGTCGTACGAAAAAGGCAAGACCGGCAAGGAACTCACCGACGATCAGCTGCTGGAACTGGTGATGCGCTCTGCGAAACGCAGGCGCGAGTCCATCAAAGAGTTCCAGAAAGGAAACCGTCAGGACCTGGTGGAGCGAGAGATGAAGGAGCTGGCCGTGGTTGAAGAATACCTGCCGAAACAGATGAGCGAAGATGAAATCGATGCGTTCATATCGGACAAGCTGTCGGCAATGGGAGCCGTGACCCAGAAAGACCTGGGCCGAATAATGGGCGAAATCATGAAAGAACTCAAAGGCAAGGCCGACGGCAGTGCGGTTAAAACGATCCTGTCAAAAAAGTTTGAGAATAAGTAGCTTTATATTAATCTTCGCGGGCCTGTTCATGACCGCCGCATCGTACGGGGATGAACCTACTGTCGGGCAGGATGCCGGTTTACCGTCGAAAAAAAACGGCCGTTTTGAACTCGAGAACGGGTTTGAGCGATACTTTTTTTACACAAAATACCGGATCGGAGGGAAGACCTATTCACGCGACGGCGTATTCCTCTACCATTTCCCGATAAGCGAGCTGAAATTCCCGCTGGAAGCCTTCTTTTTTTACGCGAACCTGAACCTCACCGTCGTGGAGCGCCTCACTATTCATTTCAACGTGCGCAAAAACATACAGAACAAGGCGGGCGTGATGAAAGACTCCGACTGGTTCCCTTTTCCCGGCCTCAAGACCGTGTATTCTGAAAGCGACGTGCGGCTTAACGCCGTCATCACCGATGCCGACCTGTCGGTGAGGCTCTTCACCGTGTCATTTTTTTCTATGCGCCTGGGCGCGGGATTCATGCACCAGTACCTCTATTTCTGGTGCAGCAACACCGAACAGGTGAGCCTGCTCAACCCTGCCCGGCCCTATATCAAATTACCCTGCAAAACAATCACCTACGAGGTTCAGTACTACATCTCGACCCTGCAGATCACCCCCGTGTTCACCGTGCTGGACCGCCTGGAAATAATGCTGGCCATTCGATTTTCGCCGTATCTGAAGGCGCGGGACATCGACGATCACATCATCCGCGCCAAGAAATCCACGGGGGACAGCGCCGGGACCGCCTTCATGCCCTTTCTCAGGCTGCGGTATTTGTTCTCAAACAGGATCTTCATAACGGCAAAACTGGAGTACCTCTACCTCCAGACCAAAGGCGATCAGACGCAATCCTATTACCTGCCGGTGTACGAAGCGGATTACATACCCGGTTGGTCCGCCCGGACGAAAATCAAGCTGAAAAGCGAACAGCTCTCAGTCAGCCTTGGCGCAGGATACTCATTCGAGTTTTGATTCGCGGGGAGCCGCCGCATCGCGAAGATTCAATTCCTCCATCTTCGCCATGACGAGCTTCAGGGTGTTCCAGGCCGGCCGCTTCAGCTCGGGGTTTTTAATGAGCGTGATCGGATGCTCGATGTTGTACCAGAATATGTCGTCGCTCTCCTTGATGATCTTCTGGAGGGGGATAATATCCCCGAACACGATGACGATGCGCGGCCTGATGATCTCAATCTCGCGGGTGATGATGTTTTCGCAGTTTTTCATAACCTGGCTCGGCTTCACGAGTGGATCGCTGATATCGCACTTCACCAGGTTCGTGATGTAGCACTCGCCGAACGTGAGCTTCGCCGACTGGATTATCTTTTTGAGCAGATCCACTGATTCCTTCTTGAGCACCTTTTTTTCCAGAAGGTTCACCAGCTGCGGCGTATTGAGTGTCACCATGACCCGGTTCACGCCGCTGCCAATGCCGAATTTCCGCTCCTCAACACCGGTGCACCGGTTGCAGATCTCTATCAGCCTCCTGAGATCGCTTTCCCGCTCTTCCGCCCGTGCCTGTGCATTGCGGCTGACCAACGCGGCGAGTTCATCCGCCTCCTTATCACCGCGGAACAGGAGCAGGCGATTGTTGAGTTGGCCGGATCTCAACAATAGTGACAGTTCTTTCTTGATCGCTTCCGTATCCATTCCGATAATCTCTGTAAACCTCTCGATTAAAATTCACCCATGGTAATGAAAAAACATACTGTTTGCATTGCTGGATTCCAGATCCCCCTCCCTTGATGGGAGGGGATAGGGGAGGGTGATTGTAACGCTTGATGCATTCAGCAGTTATTCACCCCCGCCCTATCCCTCCCCCGTCGAGGGGGAGGGAGGTCTTGAATAAAAATCGTCTAGCTCAAGTAAATAATTATGAGTAGTTATGCAACAAGTCTATTTTGCATTATGAGTCAACTGCAACTGTTTTTTGGGAAAAACCCCATATAAAAAATCGCTTACGACAAGCTAATTATCTTGACACGAACATGTCCATATGAATTATTAACTACTATGGTAGTTAATAATATAATTCAAAAGCTGATGGACATCGGGTACTCGGAATATGAAGCCAGGGCGTACGTCGCGCTGGTGCGGAGCAACCCCGCCACCGCATATGAAATAGCACGTTTATCGGGAATACCGACATCAAAGATATATGAGGTGCTCGCCAGGCTCGCCGATAAAGGCGTCGTATCATCAATAGACGCTGACACGAAGAAGCGGTATGTTCCCCTTCCGCCCGATGAATTCATTGAAGGCAGGAGGAACCGCCTGGAAACGACGCTTGACCTCCTGAAAGAGGACCTGGCGTCCGTTACGGCCGCGCCGGACGCTTCAATAGTATGGAACATCAACGATTACAACTTTTTGATGGAAAAGGCATCCCGCATGGTTCAGGGAGCGCGCTCGAATCTGCTCATCTCATGCTGGCACGAGGAGATTGACGTTCTGAAAGAACGCCTTGTCAGAAAAAAGCGCGAGGGTGTCAGGATGGCGCTTGTTCATTTCGGAAATATACAGCACCAGATCGGAAAGATATTCCAGCATCCGATAGAGGACACCATATATGATGAAAAGGGAGGCCGGGGTCTTGTCATCGTCGCCGATTCACGGGAGGCCCTGATCGGCACCGTCAGGGAGGGAAACCTGGTTGAAGGGGCGTGGAGCAGGAACGGAGGGTTCGTCACACTGGCCGAAGATTACATCAAGCATGACATATACGTGATGAAAATCGTTTACCGGTTTGACGGACAGCTGAAAAAACGCTTCGGAAAAAAATACGCGAAACTGAGAGACGTCTTTCATGACGAGGAGGATATATGAAAATATACATCGACGGGCGTTATTACTCAAAAGAGGATGCGAAAATATCCGTGTATGACCACGGTCTCCTCTATGGAGACGGCGTTTTTGAAGGAATTCGAATCTACCACGGCACCGTCTTCAGGCTGCGGGAGCATTGCGAGCGACTTTACCGGAGCGCGAATGCCATTCTCATCCGCATACCGATCACAATCGAAGAGATGGAGAGGGCCGTCATTGACACCGTGGCCCTCAATAATAAAAAAAATGCATATATCCGGCTGATTGTCACGCGGGGTGTCGGCAATCTCGGCGTGAATCCGCTCACCTGCGAAAAACCGTCGATTATAATAATCGTCGACGATATCCAGTTATATCCGGAGGAGTATTATGCGAAGGGAATAAACATCATCACCGCGTCGACGAGGAGAATCGCGTCCGACAGCCTCGATCCGCGCATCAAATCGCTCAATTATCTGAATAACGTTCTCGCAAAGATTGAGGCGATTCAGTCAGGATGTCTCGAAGCGGTCATGCTGAATCAGAACGGTTATATATCCGAATGCACCGGCGACAATATCTCAATCGTAACAGACGGCACGATCATGACTCCCGCGTCTCATTACGGCGCGTTAAACGGGATCACCAAAGGGGCCGTCATTGCCCTGGCTGAAAAACTCGGGATACCCTGCCGGGAAACGGCGTTGACGCAATACGACCTGTATACCGCGGATGAATGTTTTTTAACCGGAACCGGCGCCGAAATCATGCCGGTGGTTAGCATTGACGGAAGGCTCATCGGAAACGGGATGCCCGGTGAGATCACCAAACGGCTCATCGCGTCGTTCAGTGAGGAGATTGCGGCGCAGTCTGGTTGATCCGCGGTCCCGCGGCCGGGTCAACTTAAATTTTATCAATGTTGATGTTATACTGCTTTATCTTCCGGTGCAGATTCGTCCGTTCGATTCCCAGTTCCTTGGCGGCGACGGTCACGTTCCCGTCGTTCTTCTTCAGCATCTTGACGATGAAATCCTTTTCGAATTCCTCCCGGGCCTTCTTGAGGGACGATATGTCCTTGGCCACAATGTCGTCGTAGTCATAGGCATCAAGATGCTTGCGGATATCCTCCCTCCCGATTATCTCGCCGGGAACCATGATGGACAGGCGCTCTATGACATTTTTCAACTCGCGCACGTTGCCGGGCCAGCTATGCCGGGAAAGCTCCTTCATGCCGGCTTCGTCGATCTGCTTGAGGCCGATGCCATGCTCTCCGGAAAAGCGATCCAGGAAATAATTCACCAACCGAGGGAAGTCCTCCATCCGCTCGGACAGGGTCGGCATATGGATGGGGATCACGTTCAGCCGGTAGTACAGGTCTTCCCGGAAGGTGCCTTCCTCCACGGCCTTCTTCACGTCTACATTGGTGGCCGCGATCACCCGGACATCGACAGTGATGGTCTCGTTCCCGCCGACACGCTCGAACTGATTCTCCTGCAGCACCCGGAGCACCTTGGACTGCGCCGAAGCGCTCATGTCGCACACCTCGTCCAGGAACATTGTGCCCTTGTTGGCGATCTCAAACTTGCCGATCCGGCGGTTGATGGCGCCGGTAAAAGCTCCCTTTTCGTGGCCGAAGAGCTCGCTCTCGATAAGCTCGTTTGGAATGGCAGCGCAATTTACCTTGACGAAAGGCCTGTCGCTTCTCTTTGAACGGTGGTAAATGGCGCGCGCTACCAGCTCCTTGCCGGTACCGCTGTCGCCGGTGATGAAAACACGGGCGTTGGTCTTGGCCGCGGTATCGATGACCTCCCTGATCTCCACAATTTTCGGGCTGCTGCCGACCATCTCGTCTTCCATGGAAGACTCCTTCCTGAGCTTGATGTTCTCCTTGCGCAGCCGCATATGCTCGAGGGCGTTATTCACCGAGGTGATGACCCGTTCCATGGCCAGGGGCTTCTGAATGAAGTCGTAGGCTCCCAGCTTGGTCGATTTCACCGCGATATCAATGGAACCGTGACCCGAAATCATGATTACCGACACGTCCTGGTAGAGGCTCTTGATCCGCTCCAGGAGGTCAATCCCGTCCACGTCCGGGAGCCATACGTCAAGAATGGCGAGGTCAACGTCGTTTATCCTTAAAAACTCCAGGGTCTCCTCGCCGGTTCTACTGGAGTATACAATGTGGTCCTCATCTTGAAGAATGGAACTGATGGTCTTTATAATGTTGTTTTCGTCGTCCACGACCAGTATTTTAGCCATAGGTCACAACCCTTCCTTGTTGTCGATAGGCAGGTCGATGATGAATTCCGTGCCCTTTCCGTATTCCGAGTTGCAGGATATTTCCCCCCGGTGCTCCATGATGATCTTCTCAACAATAGCCAGGCCCAGGCCGGTTCCCGACGACTTGGTCGAAAATCCCGGATTGAATATCTTGTCCTTGTCGAATTCCCTGATGCCAATGCCGTCGTCGCGGATTGTTATCCGCGCCATCCCGCCACCGTTCCCCGTCACCAGCTGGGAACCGATGTATATGTTGCCCGATTGACCAACGGCATCGATAGCATTCTGTATCAGATTGTTCAGTGTCTGCTTTATCAGCATCTTGTCAATATAGATTTCAGGAATTTGTCTGTCAATCCGAGTATGAAATGTGACGTTTTCATGGCCTGAGAAAAAATTCACGCAGCTCTCAACAACGGCGTTGACGTCGGTCTTCACTGGCTTCATCTCGGGAAGGCGCGCGAATTCGGTGAATTCGCTCAATATGTTCTTCAGCACGCCCACCTCCTCTATAATGGTTTCCGTGCCGGACAGGATGATATTCTGGATATCCGGATGATTTTCGACGTAGCGCTTCCGTATGCGCTCTGCTGAAAGCTGTATCGGGGTCAAAGGGTTTTTTATCTCATGAACCACCTGTCGCGCCATCTCGCGCCAGGCCTCAAGCCGCTGCTTCTGATACGCGATCCGCCGGTTTCTGTTAAGCTCGTACACCATCCGGTTGAATGATCTGAAGAGCACTCCCAGCTCATCCTCCGAATCGCGGTACAGGGAAATATCGAAATTGCCCCGGGCGAGCTCCTTCGTGGCATCAGAAAGCTGAATGACCGGCCTGGTGATGTTCTTGGACAGGTAGAGGCTTACCAGGACCGAGACCATGATGATGAAAAGCGTGATGCCCAAAAGGTACAGGCCCCCGTTGCTTTTCAGGTCGCTGATGATGGTGGCGAGCCGTTTATGGTCGGTCAGCGCCTGGGTGAAGAGCTCCGTGCTCGCGGCAATGTCCTCCGGGATGTGCCGGCAGAGCACCAGGAGGTAGTTATTGTAGTGAAGCGCACCCGCCAGGTAATCCCTCCCCTGTATCGAGAGTTTGTCTATCCTGATATAGTCGCTGAAAACCGTGACGCTATAAAAATCGGTTATCGGCCTCCGGATATCATCGGGAGCGTTGTCGACAAGCCATAAGGTGTTGGACGCCTCGCCGGGGTAAAACAGGTAGGCGAAAGCGCTTATCCCCTTCAGCTGGTATATGTTCCGCAGATACTCCCGCCCCTCCGGCGACTCGACTGAAAGGGTCCCGTTGTCCATCTGATACTTCAGGGATTCCAGCTCGCCGCGCATTCTTTCTTTCATCTGCGCCGTCGGTTCGTTGGATATGGTGATGGCCTCGTTCAGGGCGTATGACGTCTTGTCCAGGATAAGGCTCGACAGGGTCTGGTTCAAAAGATAGTTCGATGTGAGCACCACCGGCAGGGATGGAAGAACGGCCACGAACACAAACGCCATGGCCATCTTGTACTGAATACTGGACCTGGTTCCCGCGCCCGTATACAGGTTCCGCCGCAGCGACACGACGATGAAATAGAGCGCGGCCACCAGTGGCACCGTCATGACTGCGTAAATGAAGAATTCCTGGCTCTTCACGATCATGACGTTTTTCCCGGGAAAGAGCCCGATGATAAGGATCGAAATGAAGACGAATATGCCCACCAGGAACAGGACGTCCTGGACGCTGGTGTCGTCCGGTAAGAATTTAATTCTTTTCAGCAGATTTTTCATCGGGCTTGAAATTACTTTCTATCATTGAAACGATTGAACTGACGGCTTTGGCCTCGTCGTCTCCGCTGGCTCTTACGATAAGCCGTGTCCCAGCGATGATTGCCAACCCCAGGACAGACATTATGGATTTACAGTCAGCCTCAACGTCGTCCTTTATGAGCTTCACGTCGCATGAGTATTTCATCGCTTCCTTGACGATCATCATAGCCGGCCGGGCATGAACGCCGGCATCGCCCTTCACAACCACCTCGCGTTCCATCATTCTTCACCCGCCTCCCGTTTGAGGCTCTCCTGGATGTTTTTATCCAGGTCACGCGCGGTGAATATGCCCAGTTTCTTAAGTCGCTGGTTCAACGCTGCTGTCTCAACAATAATGGGAATGTTGCGTCCCGGTCTGACCGGAACCATTATGCTG
>Ga0154692_113_pt2 | contig 24838 bp, 19 predicted proteins | sample Rifle2008BG13ft_FD_116121 | JGI IMG/M metagenome (GOLD analysis project Ga0154692, IMG submission 116121) | Spirochaetes bacterium RBG_13_51_14
CTGGGACCCGTGCTCCGGCGTGTAGATCTTCGTCACGCCGTAATCCTCGAGCTCACGCGCCTCGTCGGGTACGATAACGCCGCCTCCCCCGCCGAAGACCTTGATATGCGGAGCGCCCCGCTCTTTCAGCAGGTCGATGATGTATTTAAAAAATTCCACGTGCCCACCCTGGTAGCATGATACGGCGATACCCTGGACGTCCTCTTCGATGGCGGCGCTCACGATTTCATCCACTGACCGGTTGTGGCCCAGGTGAATTACCTCCACGCCGGTATCCTGTAATATGCGCCGGAATATATTAATCGCAACGTCATGGCCGTCAAACGGCGAGGTTGCGGTCACCACCCGTATCCGGTTCTTCGGCATGTAGATTTCAGCATCCATTGCCCTTTTTCCTCGATATCATATGACCCTGTCAGTGCGGGCCTTCACGCATCATATTGCGTCACGCGAGCTCGGCTCGCTTTTCAGCTCGCAGTACCGGTTTTCGTCATAACCATTTTCAGCGAGCTACTTTTTATTCCTGCCGGCGCTGTACAGGCCCAAAATAAAATCAGTCTGCAATCGTATATATTCATCAATGCCGTACTTTCGTCCGAAAAACCAGCGTCGGAAGGTCCACATATGTCCAAGCACGGCAATGGTGTGAGCCGCCACTTCGGCGGCATTGTCGTCAAGAGAAGGGAGATCGCCGGAAGAAATCAAGACTTTTATCAGGGTGATGAATCTGTCAAGATATTAATCACCCATCCTGTTCGAAGTACTGTTTCAAATCGGCCAGTATCTTGAGGCTTACTTCATCCTCTATTTTCTTCACAAAGTACGGCGAGATTCCGGCGTCGCGTGCCACTGACGCGCAGTTCCGGCTTTTGAAATTCATCTCGATAAACATTTTCCGCTTTTTCTTCGGAAACGAGTTGATGACATCGCTCAACGTAGAAATTACTTCGCCCCTGAGATGTGCATTCTCTATATCTTCGTAAAATCTCCGGTCCATAATTGCTTCTTCAAGATGCATGCTCCTGATTTTATCTTCCTCGGCCCTCTTCCGCCGCAGATAGTCAATGGCCGCGTTTTTCGCCACCGCGAATAAGAAATTTATGGTGCGCGGCGAATCAGGATCGAGATAAATCCTCTTTTCATATATCTTCAAAAAAACATCCTGGGATAATTCCTCCGAGATGTCCGGATCATAGACGATACGATTGAGGAACCTGGTGACGGCTCTTGAGAACCGTTGGTAATTAATAGAGAAATTTTTATTAAAACCCTTTCGTGAATAGTTTGATTTGGACATACTCCCTCCGTAATTGTAAAATGGCCTCAACGCCGGCTTGCCATTCAGCAGGAATGAACAACTTCAGATGATACCGCGAATTCTCCTCCTGCGACGCTGAACGCCCGGAACGGCGCGAGTGAGCAAATTTAAACATCTACGCCATTAATAATAAAAAATGCTCTTCGGCGCAATGGAAGAGAAATGAACGCTTCCATTTTCGGAATGAAAGCTATGTAGCGAAGAATAAACGGCACCAGGGCATGGAATGAAATGCTTCTCATCGGGTCGCCCACATCGCGAAGATTAAAAAAATATTGCTTAAAATGCATTAATTCCCGATTGTGAAACCATGAAACTCCGTGTCATCCTGTACCAGAAGCCCCTGGGAATCCCCATAACCCACCATGATGCGGACGAAATGCGCCGCTTTAAACCTCACTTTGTCTGCTTCCCGGAATACTTCTTCGTTAATACCGGATTGGGCACTCAGGTGCAGACCCCGCACAATCAAGCACGCCAGATTCAGCGCATTGCGGTCCTATCCCGCGAGCTTTCAACCGTTGTCGTGGGCGGAACCATGCCCGAGCTGGCGGACGGCGTTCTGTACAATACCTGCTTTGTATACCATGACAATAAGCTCCTGGGGAGCTACCGTAAAAAGAGGCTCTTTTTCGCGGAAGAGGGTAAAATCACGCCGGGCAGCGCCTACCGGGTCTTTGAAGCCTACGGCATCACCTTCGGCGTGATCATATGCGCCGACGTATTCGACGATGAGGGTTTTTATTTCATGCGGAAAAAAAGGGCGCGCATTATTTTCTCCCCGACTTTTTCGCCCCGGAAGGAGGAAACGGCGGAAGAAAAATTCAAGCGCGATAACGAGATTTACGTGCGGGGTGCGGCCCTGTCCGGCGCCGTTATCGTAAAAGTCTGCGGCGTGAAATCGGAATTCCGGAATTTTCTACAGGCCAGAAGCCTTATCGCCTCAAAAGACGGCATACTGTTCCGCGTGATGCCCGATGAGGAAGATACGGCCGTGATCATCATGCGGGAGGTTGATGTTTGAATCCCCGCATGACTTGCAGGAGCAGTTCCTCGAGACGCTCAAAGGAATAATTATCGTGCGCCGTATTGTAATTTTTTTCAGCCATCCGCCGACGCGCACTTGCATCTGAAAGCATGTTCCCTACTTCCCGTATCGTTCCGCCGGTGATAAACCCATCGATGAGGCAGAGCTCGAATCCCTTCGGCTCGATATCGGCAATGAAAACCGGGTAACGGTTCATCATCAGGGGCCGGCGGTAATACACCGCCTCGAGGAAGGCGTTGCCGAATCCCTCGTACGCGGATGGGTAGGTCACCAGGTCGGCGGCCTGGTACACATCGCCGATGGTGAACGGCCTCTCTTTCGAGGCGGAACGGCCCGGCGACACGATGTTATCGATGAATATCAGCTTCACGTTGCGCATGCCGGCATATTCCAGGAGCTTCCGGTGGTACTCCTCGCCCTCGTCTCCCGATGGATGGGATATGACGAGCTTCCGACCCGCGCCGTCCAGTCCGCTCACCAGGTCGATCGAGCGTTCGATACACTTGCGCGGCACCACGCGGGTGGGCTGGAGGACAAAGTATTCGTCCTTCCCTATTCCGGCTTGATTTTTGAGATCCGCGATCAAAGCGGAAGAAGCCGGCGCCGGAGGCCTGCCGAAATCGAACGTGTTGGGAATAACGGCGCTGGGCACACCGCGCCGGTACGCAAGCGAAGACAGGGCCAGCGAATTGATGACCACGTGCCGCAGGGAAGGAAGGACCGATGGAAAGCACATCTGGATGTAATCGCCGGCCGCGTTCACCATGAACCGATCCCGCTCCCATGCAAAATCGTGATGGTGGCCAACCGCCGGGACGCCGGTCTCCGCTATCAGCTCGGTAATGGCGATTCCCAGAGGAATATTCATCGGGATGGCCAGCGTGTTCTCCGCTATGATATAGTCGATATCAAACATACGGATGAATCGCGCAAGCTCCTGCCTGATATGAGCCGCCATGGAATGGATGAGCTGGGTGATATCCCGTGACCGTACGCTTTTTCCAAAGACGCTTTTATTTATTTTCTCGATATCGGGGTGCCTGAAATGTGCTTCATCGATTATAAAGCTCCGGGCCGGCGTACGGTCCACAGCGCCTGCTGCATAGAAACAGGAAAAGCCGTTCCGCTCAAGAATGGCCGCCCATTTCTCGATCTCGTGACTCACGCCGTCGGTGCCGGAAATCCTTGTTGAAATGAACCCGATGTTTTTCATGGCATTCGATTGAACCCCTCCCCTTCCTTGATGGGATGGGTGATAGTTACCAATTCAATTATATTATTCAACCTTGCTCTTGAACTTGGGTATCTCGGGCTTGACGCCCTCAAGGTTTTTCTGCGATTCGCCTTTCGCCCGGTTGACGTCTTCCTGCGGCTCGGCGCCGGTTGTGTCGGCGCCCCCCTTGATGCGGTCGATGTTTTCCTTATCGAGTTCCTTCTGCTTTTCCACGTTCTCCTTGTCAACCGCCCGCCGCTCCTCAAGCATGTCCCTGTTCTTCTGGCGCTGTTCTTCCACCACCTTCCGGATCTCTTCCCGCTGCTTTTCAAACTGCTCCCGGAGGGACTGCTTCATCTCCTGGAAATTTTTCTTGATGTCGTCTATGAGCTTTCGATTGTCGGCAGAGAGCTCCTCCACGCTCATCGACCTGTCCTTCTCAACGATGACCTGCTGTTTATCCTTTACCAGGACAGGCTCCTGACCCGGCGTCGCGTCGTTTGACACTTCCACAGTGCCGTTCAGAGTGGCAACCAGGCTTTTCAGATCGTCGGAGGCAACCAGGAATTCCGTCCCCCGCACGCCTGCGGTTGTCGTTGGCGAGCTGATATAAAAACGGTTATTCCGAGAGAGCTTCTTTGCAACCTTGGCGAAGATCTTCCCCTTCTTGATATAAAAACGGGTCATCTCGGATTCATCTTTCATATCAAAGGACAGATCCTTCATTTCAACCGAGCTGTTTTCAAGAATCTTGATCGCGTTTTCAGCAAAATAAATATCAACGAATGACTTTTCACCGGTCTCAATTTTCACTCCCTGCTTGACAACATAACCTACTGACGCGGCGATCTTGTCCGTACCGTTAAAGATGGTGACTGTGCCGGTTAAGAAATTAATTATTCCTTCACGCTCAACTTTTTTTTCTTTCTTACAAGACAGGGCCGTAAGAAGGATTGGCAGTAATAGTATCCATACGAATAATCTCTTCATTGTTTCCTCCCATCATTGGATGCATGATTGCTCGATTTAATAGTTAAAACTCGAAGTTTAAAAAGTCAAGAATAAATAAGACATCTTCAATCTTCCCGCGTATTCAGAAATGTTATATCCTATAGAAAAAATGTCCCTTATCCGTTCTCAAACACACGTAGTTAGACAGGATTTCAATTTAATGGTTCCCAAAATTCTGATATTACGGATAAAATAATCATGTCCCGCTATCTCCCTTCTTCCCTGCAGAATTGGGATATTCCACGCGCTACGATGTCCCAAATGACATTGCACGGTATCACGGAATAATTTGATATCTCTATATGGAAATCTTGCTCGATATCCCGGAAGTAATAATGGCCGGCAGCTCCCGGGCGCAAATCCGTCCTGCCCAGGAACCTGTGTCATTTCCCCACAACGATACTGTTGGGATCGATGCTTGCGTCATGAAATATTATCAATAAAAAATTTACAATTGACATAAAGAAGGTTTTTCTTTAACACAAAATAATATTTCCAAGGATTCAACCCATGAAGAAGATCAGCATCGGCCTCATCGGTTTCGGGACCGTGGGGAGCGGGTTATACCGCTTGCTTGAGAAAAACTCTGATATCATCGCAAAACGGACCGGCATCGACATTGTTATTAAAACCATCTGCGACATCAGGGCCGAGCAGGTAAAAAAGAACACCGCCGGCGTCGCCGTTACCGACGATTGGAAGTCAGTCGTTGCAGATAAAGATATCGATATTGTTGTTGAACTGATCGGAAACATTGAACCGGCGAAATCGATCATCCTCAACGCGCTCAAGAGCGGCAAGGGCGTGGTCACGGCCAACAAGAAGCTCCTCGCGGAGGAGGGAGCCGACATTTTTAAAGCAATGAGCGACGGAGCGGGGCGGCTCGGCATTGAGGCCTGCGTGGGCGGCGGTATTCCCTGCGTCCTGGCGCTGCGGCACGGCCTGGTGGGCAACCGGGTGAACTCGATCATGGGGATTCTTAACGGCACCACGAACTATATCCTTACCAGGATGCAGGAAAACGACATGCCGTTCGCCGAAGCACTCCAAGACGCACGGGATAAAGGTTTTGCCGAGGCCGATCCGACCTTCGATATCGACGGATATGATGCGGGGCACAAGATCGCGCTGCTCTCCATGATCGCCTTCAATAAGAGCATCAGATTCAAGGAAATTCCGATTGAGGGAATCGCGCACATCAGCATGATGGACATCATCTACGCCCGCGACATGGGCTATGTCATCAAGCTCATGGGGATCGCCAAGGAATCGGACGGTATAATCGATATCCGGGTGCACCCCACTATGATTCCGAATGAACACCCCCTCGCCTCGGTGCGATATGAGTACAACTCGATCATGTTCGACTGCGATATGACCGATCCGGTTATCCTCACCGGCCGGGGCGCGGGAGCAAGTCCCACCGCATCGGCGGTGCTCGCCGATATCGTTCAAATCGCCCTGCAGGATGAAGCGTATCAATCGCCCCTGGTGACCGACGGGGCGGCCTGTCTCATAGAGCCCGGCAAACGGATTCTGCGCTACTATATCCGGATTCAAACTGACGACCGCCCCGGCATTCTTTCACAGATAGCCGGCGTGTTCGGAAAACACGACATATCCATATCCTCCGTCATCCAGAAGGAGGTACATCCGGAATATGTGCCGCTCATCTTCATGACTCACGAGGCCGAGGAGGAGGGCATGCTGAGGGCGCTCCGCATCATAAAAGAATTCGATTTCATGCACGGCGACGTTATACTGATACGGGTTGAGGATTCCACGGGCGCAGGAGAGAAAAAATGAGAGAATATCAAGCTGTCTTTCGGTGCATCGCCGGCTGCGATGAGGAGTACCCCCTCGATGAGGTGGTGTATCAGTGTAAGAGGTGCGGCAATCTTCTTGAGGTGCACCACGACCTCAACCTGCTCAAGCAACAGTCCGCCCGTGAATGGAAAAGATTATTCGACAGCCGCACCGGCACCACCGAATGGCCCTACGGAAGCGGCATCTGGAGCAAGAAGGAATGGGTGGTGCCCGGCATCGACAGCGAAAACATCGTGTCGATGTTCGAGGGGAACACGAACCTCTTCCGTGCCAAGCGCTTCGGCGCAATGTTCGGTATGGACAACCTCTGGGTAAAGATGTGCGGAAACAGTCACACCGGCTCATTCAAAGACCTGGGGATGACGGTGCTGGTCTCCGTGGTAAACGACATGATCAAGCGGGGAAAGCGTATACAGGCGGTGGCCTGCGCATCCACGGGCGATACTTCGGCTGCCCTGGCAGCCTATGCGGCGTACGCGGGCATCCCATCAATCGTATTCCTGCCGGCGAACAAGATATCGACCGCGCAGCTGGTCCAGCCCATGGCCAATAACGCGATCGTGATATCGCTCGACACCGACTTCGACGGGTGTATGCGCATTGTCAAGGAAATAACGAAAGATAATACCATTTACCTGGCGAATTCAATGAATTCCCTCAGGATTGAGGGGCAGAAGACCATATCAATCGAAATGGTACAGCAGTTCGACTGGGAAGTTCCCGACGTAGTGATAATACCCGGCGGAAACCTGGGCAACGTGTCCGCCCTGGGCGCCGGATTCACAATGATGTATGATCTGGGCCTCATTAACCGAAAGCCGCGCATCGTGCTGGCCCAGGCGCAAAAGGCGAACCCCCTGTATCTCTCGTTCCTGAAGGGCTTCACGGAATTCACTCCCGTTAATCCGCAGAAGACTCTCGCCTCGGCGATTCAAATCGGCGACCCGGTATCGGTGCAGAAAGCCATCGCAATATTAAAAGAGTTCGACGGCATTGTTGAGCAGGCGAGCGAAGACGAGCTGGCCAACGCCGCCGCCCTCGCGGACCGCACGGGTATGTTCGCATGCCCGCACACCGGTGTTGCTCTGGCCGCGCTTATCAAGCTCGTTGAAAAGCAGGTGCTTTCTAAAAATGAACGCACCATCGTTATTTCCACGGCCCACGGACTCAAGTTTTCCGAATTCAAAGTGGGCTACCACGAAGGGACATTGAAAGAAGTGGATTGCAAGTATGCAAACCGGCCCATCGCGATGCCGCCTGATGTCAACAGGATAAAAGAGGTGCTGGAGAGGGAATTCAGGGCCAGGGATTGATTTATATGAAAAAAAATATCATATGTCTCTTATCTATCATCGCACTTATATTTGCAGTAGTACCGTCGGTCTTCGCTATCGGCCTCGGCCTGAACGTGAAAGAAGAACCCGTCGGTATGCCTCCCGTCCACGGATTGTCCTTCTCGTCTCCCATCGCTCAACTTGTGTATTATCTGAATGGCACCGATCTAGTAATTGACACCGCAGTAGCAAAGAACCAGCTGTTCAACTACCGGCTGAATATCGAATGCTACAATACATTAGAGAGAAAAAATTACCTGTTTGGAAACCATGCATATAGCATCAACCGGCTTATATGGGCTAACACCTTCGGATTCGGCATGGTGAGAAAGCGGTTTATACGAATTTGGGTCGGGCCGCAGGTAGCCTTATCTTATGAATTTTCTAATACGAATAACAGGATTATAGATACTTATATCTTTCACCAAATAGGATCCGTGGCGGGTGCGAACTTTCATATGGGAGAAACCGCTACCATAAGCGTCGAAATCGGCCTCAGAGCAGGGATCGGTTTTGATCTAAAAAAATCTCTATCAAAATCGATATTTGGCCCTAAAATCGAGCCCCTTGCAGCTATAAAACTGATATTCAGAGCATGGGATAGTTTCATCCCTTCTGGAGCGTAAAAAACACTATTCATACCTGAATCTAAAATATCGTATTCCCGAAATATACCCACTATCAGTCTGTTTCTTTTGTTCCCAGCGATTTATTTTATTCCCTGGTAAGAATGGTCGTCATCTTTTTCAGAATTTTTCTGTTGAACTGCGCGCCTTCCAGTAGACCCTGGTACAGATAACGCGATCGCTTTGCAATCAGCTCATCATTATTGAGACCATGATCATCCTCGTCGATTTCATAGCCCTCTGTGATGGTGTGGACGACGCGCTGCATAGTAAAGCTGATCATGTCCTTCGCGTGTTTTTTCGATTCGATGATACGGTCAATTTCAGAAAGCTTTTTCAGTAGATACTCAATCTTGCTCTGACCCCCGCTGGTACTCTGACCCCGACTTTTATTCCGCATTAACATGGCCAGATTGTCAGAGAATCCCACTGCCCTGTCTAAAATCGGCAACAGAGAATCTATCTCCATCTGGATGAGATTTACTCTCTCCATGAGACCTGTTTTTACATCAAGTCCGGGTTGGGTCACGGCTGGTTTGAATAGCGTATCGATTTCATCATAAATATCAAAATGCAGTTCCGGCACTGTGATTTCCCTCATCTGGCGATGTTGAACTCCGGAAATTACAGCTCCGTCATGTGTCGCATTTATGATCATATCATCCCGCCTTTTTTCAAACCATGAGAGGAATATCATCATTTTCTGATTTGTGTGCACAAATTCACTTATAATTCCTTTTACGAGAATTTTTGGTAGCGCCCTAAGCTGAAATCGGTTATACATCTCAGCCGTATAAAGCCTTCCCGTTTTCAGGTGAACCTGCTCGTCCAAATATGACCCTCGCGCATGTGCGTATCCATCAGTGAAAGCAAGATCCTGGCCAATCAGTATGATCGGCGACGCACCGAGTCGTTTTGCAAAATCAAAGGCATTAGTCGAGACCGAACCGCCGTGGGTGATCTCTCCCTTCTCACCGGACAGTTGCTCGATCCACTTCATGAGCTGAAATGCCACACCAGTGAAAGCAACTCGACCTCTAAAGAGGCGAAACACTGAAGGATGGACAGTCGGGTCGGTGATGAGTATTGTCTTACTCTGACCCGAACCCTCAAAATATCGCGCATTTATAACTTGAGGATCGACAACAATGCAAAAATGAGGTTCTATCCCGTGATTAATAAGTATTCTATATGAGGTATCCACTGCAATTATAACAGCATTCTTTTGATTCTTAATGATAAAATCAAAGCTGGCATTGAGAGAAGGCCCTGCAGCTACAATGATTGCAGGGATATTTCTGAATTTATCAAAAAATATATTCACTCCTGGTGAATGTAGGTATGCACCTATATTTCGCGCTAAATTAGAGGACCAGATTTTCTCGAATTTTGCCAGGGTAGCGATGTTAACTTCTTTGGTCGATAAATATGACCGGACAATTTCCTGCATATTCGAATAATAATCAGGATCGGCCTGATAGGATCCCCGATGCAGGATAAGGCTTGAGCGATATGATGATTTTCCCTTTAATACCTCAGCAATCATCTCTTCGTTAAAGTTAAGAAGTATAAATACACGGTCATCACGGAGTGTCAGAGTAAAATTCCTATGTTCTAGAGCCAACTTCAGCATGAGCGGACGTTTTTCAATAATTAGCAGTAAAGAATCTCCGTTCATTCGCTTCAGTAATTGCTCTACATGGTAACCAAATCCGAATCCAAATACGACAAAAAGATTGTAATCACCGGAATGAATCTCACCGATGAAACGTTCCGCTTCTTTAACCGGGTCAAACTTGCTATGGATTACATAACGTTTACCATCTCTTTCAACAACTGGCACAAAATCGCCATTATTGGTTGTAATCGTTTCTATACTGTTATCATTAACAACACGTAGCAGTTCATTATAAATGGACGGGAACCGCTCCTTCAGGATTGACATATTTTGTCGATATACAGTCATGATATAAATATCGTATATTCTGCATGGAATTTTCAGGTAAAATATTACCTAAAGATTATTGACAGTATCATTGTTGGTAGATTTAATATCCCGATAAACATACTATTTCTCGTCTCGCCTATATTGATATGTATCATTAATTATACTATTGAAAATCTCAATTAGTATAATAGATTTGTTGCGTATCTCAATAATTATTCATTTTTGCCCCCGCCGGAGGCGGCGGGGGCAAAAATGAATAATTATGAGTAGATACGCAACAAGTCTATTATATTCTTACATTATTATTATAACTTACTTTTGTTTGAAATAATTTGTAATAAATATTAGGGAGATCATGTTATGCTAAGCTATATAGGAAAATTATTCTATCTTATAACACCTATCATACTTGCCGGTATATTCAATATGATTTTTGTGCAACTGCCGTTCCTTAATTCATTAAAAAAACCCATAGACTGCGGCAAAGTGTTTTCAGATGGAGAAAGAATCTTTGGCGATAATAAAACATGGAAAGGCTTTTGTGGAATGATAATTATCACATCCTTCTGGCTTGGAATGCAGGGCATTCTCTATGATAACACAACCTGGGCTAAGGACATTTCACTTGTTTCTTTCTCTGATTTCAATTTTCCGTTTAACACATGGTTTTATGGAGCAATCTGGGGTTTGGGATATGTTCTGTTTGAACTTCCAAATAGTTTCGTAAAAAGAAGACTAAAAATAGACATCGGAAAGTCTGGAAAGGGCACGCTTGGTTATATTTTTAAATTTGTCGACCAAGCCGACTCTGTTGTCGGGTGCATTATATTTATGTTGCCGTTTTATAGACCATCATTTATCGAAGCACTGCTTATATTGGTTCTCGGCATTGCTGTTCACTACGTCGTTAATATCCTTTTATATATTGTCGGTTTGAAAAAGCAAGCTGGGTAAAGAGCTACAAATCAGCAGATTATAATCTCGCCTTTATAACCGTCAATCGTAATCGTCTGCCCGTCTTTTAGCAGTTGCGTTATATTCTCAACAGCAAGCACGGCCGGAATTCCATATTCCCTTGATATAACCGCAGCATGTGACAGCACACCGCCGGTCTCGGTCGCAACACCGGCCAGTAAACTGAAGTGAGATGTCCAGCCCGGGTCTGTAAACTTTGTTATCAGGATATCGCCTTGCTCGAGTCTGTCCGCGTCAAATATATCCTTGATCACCTTGATCTTTCCGGTAACAAGACCCGTACTGCATGGTATGCCTTTTAATATTTTATTTCCTGTTTTTTTTGTAGATTCAATCTCAACAAAACGGCTGCCTATCTCATTCGGATTTGTAAAATTTTTAAAAGAGTTATAATAAAGTTTATTACGCATAATTATGACTTTAGCTTGATCTTTTAAAATCTCGTTATTCATAACTTTGAATATATCATTTACCGGCAGATAAAATATATCGTTAACATGATCTGCGATTCCCATTTCTTTAAAATGTTCGGCAAGTATAAGTGTAAACCTTCTCACATGGTAATAATATTGCGTTGAAAGATCGCGGAGTTCTTCTCTCCACCACAAAAATTCGCGAAGCTGGTCGAGCATCTTTGCCATATTCTTTCTTTTGTAAAAGGGCACTGCTTTCAGAAATTTAGCTCTTTCTTCTTCGTAAGCTTCATACTGCTTCTTGTTGGAAGCTATCGGATCATGGCTGTCGTCAATATCAAGATGAGTCTTTACCATTTTCATGATACTGCTCGGATCTTCACCATATCTCGGCACGGTAATATCAAGTTCTCTGGATGAATGATATTTGAAGTCATTAATATAATTTCTCACGTCATCCATGTATGCTCTGCAGCTTCCGCGTCTCCAGATTTCGACTAATTCTTCTATTGATTTTTCTTTCCAGAATTTATAAAGATCATTGTTATGCATGATTTTATTTCTTATTTTCCACAAGCGGTAATTCGGCAAAAGATGCGAAAGATTTTGAAGGCCTGAAATCAAGTTAAGGTAATTCAGATCGGCATTTATCTTTTTGAATTTCTGCATAAAAAGAGAAGAAAAATTCGAGTTGTTGAATATCAAATAAAAATATGTAGACTCGCTTAGAAAGTATTCTTCTTTTATAAATTTTTCATAAAATTTAAAAAACTCCTTTCTTTTCATCGCAACAGGATCAAATTTATCCAATTCATTGAGCTTTTTTTTCTGTTGTTCTCTAAACGGAATACAAACTTTATTTTGATCTTTTATCGATTTATTAAGAGCTGTTAATACCTTTAATCCCGCCCATATCGATTTCGGCGTTGTCTTAGTAACATATCCGTTTCCTTTGTAGCATACTTTAATACCAAGCTCCTCGTCGAATATTCTCTCATTATATCCGGGAAGTCGTTTCAATCCGCCTTTAATCTCGTGCACATTCCAGTACGGCCGGCCAAAAAACATATCACCCCATTTAATTCCGTTACTCTTATCAATTAGATTCACCTTTTTCAAATACGAAGGCATAGTAATTTCCCAAACCATCTCGTACAGTGACCACATAAACTGGCTACAAACAGTAGACGAAACACCTCCATCTTTAAAGTCAGCCGTTGTCCATTCGCCGGGTATGCCGCTGTAGCTGATTTTCGTAATCGGCCTGCTTTGAACTACATAGAATTTGCCGTCAAACTTCGCCCATTCAATATCCACGGGAAATCCATAAGCTGCCTGAATTTTTACGGCAATTTCGGCTAACTCTTTCACTTCGTCTTGGCTTAGAACAAATTCTTTTTGTTTTTCAGGTGAATTACTAATACTCTTTGTAAACGGCGGCTCGTTTACCGGAATAATCGAAATTTTTTTGTCTCCGAGTTTTCTTTTTGTTTCAACCTTGTTGTACCAGTCATAGCAATAATGATCTGGTGTTATTTCACCGCTTACGAGAGCCTCACCGACTCCAAAGCAGGCTTCCAATATCATTTCTTTGTCATAACCTTTAAGCGAATTAACAGTGAATATAACGCCGCTTTTTTCTGCGGGAATCATTTCCTGCAATATAACCGCTATGCTCATGTCGTTAAAAGCAATACCATTGTTTTTGCAGTAGCTGATTACTCTTTTATTGAAAAGCGACGCCCAGCATTTTTTTATCGCATCATAGAGCTCATTTCCCGTGCGAACATTTAAAAAACTGCAATACTGACCGGCAAACGATTTTTCGCCCATGTCTTCTTTTGTGCCGCTGCTTCTTACTGCAAAACACGCGTTTTTGTTAGTAGCAATAAATCCTTCAATTCTTTCTTTAAGGATAGACGGAAATTCTCCGTTGATAATAACTTCCCCGATCCTTTTGGCTTCATCCATGAGTTTCTGATTATCATCTTGCATGTGTTTATGTATAATTTCCGTAACAAAGCCAAACTTGTTATGAGATATAAATTCTTTAAAAGCGGTTGTCGTTATACAACCGCCTGAAGGGACAGGAAGTCCCCATGCCATCATGTCAATCAACGATTCCGATTTTCTGCCGACCTTGTTGCGCAAATCAGTATCTTTATTAATTTCATCAAATGTATAGAACATTCCGCTATCTCCTGCAAAAATTTATTATTTTTTCATGATGATTCATGATGATTCAAAGTAACTATTCAGCATGTTTGAAAAAATATAACATTCTAAAAATAATGACCAATGATTCCCCCGCCGCCGAAGGCGGCGGGGGAATCATTATTACATTAATTTAATGAATGTATAAATTTTGAAATTTGCTGAATAGTTACGATTCAAGAAAGAATCAATAACTTTGCACGGTTTTAAAAGCTGCCAAAGTAAATCCATGTTCTTTTGCGATTTCCATTATTTTTTTAACCTGTTCCTTTTTGATTTTACCATAGCTGAAGTCCTCAGTTATATTCGAAAGCCCCATCAGCATTGTTTCTGACATACAGGCAAAAGCCCGCCCTTTTTCGAGAGGTATGCCGTGGATAGTAAAATCTGCGTTATGCGGCACTTTGACTATACCGCCCTGGATTATGGTTACATCGCTTCTTTGTTGGTATACAGAATAATCCGTGTCTTGCGGAACAGCAATGTCGCAAATGACTATCGGTCCTTCGCCGAGCATTTCGGGAAATATGACGGGCTTTGCGGAATTACTTGCGCTTACTATTAGATTAGCTTCTTTTATAAGACTGTAATCCGTACCAAAGACCACCGGTGCATCGCTCTTCATTTCTTCAGTAATATGTTCCAGTAACCATAAACCGTGATTTTGAATGTCGGAATAATTTTGTATTATTGCTTGTACTGCTGTTGTAGTATGTATTGCTTTAGCAACGCCGCTGAGATTATCATCATGGCGGGTCAAAGCCATTATGTTTTGGAGAGCATTAAAATAAATTTGTGACGCTATATCTTTTAGGTGATTAGCATTACCGTTGCGCCCTATAAGAATAATACGCGGTATTTCTTCAGCCATAATCTCACTGTAAATACTGCAAATATTTCCTCCGGCTCCTATGGCGGCAAGGCATGATTTTGAAATATCTATTCCTGCTTCAGATGACGCCCTTTTTATGGCTTCGATTCCCATTGCAACCGTCAGCGAGTTTCCACTTGTCAATGCCAGAGAATCCGTTACGATGCTGGTACAATTTTTGCTGACAATTGACGTAAATCCGCCGAAACCCAGAACGCAGCAACCGGAATCTGCGGCCAATTTAACTGCTTCATCAATCTTATCTTTTATAAACGCTGTGTCTTTACACAGCATGTGAAAGGAAATAATATCGGAATTTAGGTAGAGCCCTATAAAATTTAAATTTATCTCGCTGCCGGTTTCTGATTTCACCGTAATCCGGTCGTAAATCTGAGGTGCTGACAGTTTATATGTTTTTGAAATATAATCGTCTAACTGTTTAACCGTAAAATTTTCGTATCCTTTATCCCATAAAATCATGTGGCCAGAATTTATAAAATGACCCATGAAAGCCACATTTGTCGCGTTCTTAGAATTTATATATTCAACATATTCTTTACGATAATCTTTAATCTCGTTATAAACGCCTTGCTTTTCTTCATTTACGATAAAACGAGTCAGCTCGTAAATGTTCTCTTTTCGCAGAATCTCACACAGTCTTTCAACGGCAAATAATAAGCTGTTGCAATCATCAATCGAAATTAAAAACGACGGCTCGAGTCTGATTGTAGTGATGCTTGATAAAGTAGGTGCAACCCGTATGTTATGCTCGTGAAGAAGATACCCGGATATAATGTATCCCAGCAGGTTTTGGCACGAAAGCATTCTTATGGCATTCGATGAGATTTTATCGAGTTTATTAAATTCAAAGCCGATCATTAAACCGGCTCCGCGCACGTCTTTAATTATGTCTGGATATTTTTGCCGGATATATTCAAGCTCTGTTTTAAGATATTCGCCCTTAATTGAGCAATATTCCATAACGCTGTTTTTGTACAGTAAATCTAAAGCAGTATATGCAATACGGGCGCTGTGTTCGTCCTCGGCAAATGTCGAAGTATGAATAATGTCAAAATCGTTTTCAAAAAAATCTTTTTGAATCAGGAGTGCCGATATTTTTGACAATCCTCCGCCAAGGCTCTTAGATAACATATAATAATCCGCGAAAATTCCTGCCTGTTCCGAAAACATGAATGTTCCGGTCCGTCCCATACCAGATTGAATTTCGTCAAAGATAAGCGGGAATTTATATTCACTCGCTGCATTTCTGCAATAAGCGAGAAAGTCTTTGGGTATTACATGAATTCCGCCTTCACCCTGTAGCGGCTCAATAAACAATGCCGAAATATTAATATGCTCTTTGGGGACAAGGCAAATTTCATTTTGCTCATTTAAAATAAAGTAGTAATATTTTATTTTTGCAAGTTCTATCGCTTGTTTTACGGAATCAATATCTCCGATTACAACGTGAAATACATTAAGACCAATGCGCTGAAATGGAGTTTTAAACTTTTCATTAGATGTTAATTTAACTGAGCCTGTAGTCTTACCATGAAAAGAACGTTCAAGACTTAAAAAAATGGGCTGTTGATTAAGTTGTTGCTCATTATATTTCAAAACTGATTCAAATAACCCATTAATTCCAATATCAGGTTTAACTCCTGTCAGATCAGTTACCGTTTCGTAAAAATCGTTTGATAATAAAATTGATTTATTTTTAATTTCTCTTCTTAATTTAACGGCAGTTATTTCTATCTCATTTTGAATTGAAATTATCTTGTTATAGTTTGACATTTCAGCGTGTTTTATCGCTGCTTCAACGCATTCGGTTCCGGTGCTGGCGAGAGTAATTATATAATCTTTTCCTGTGATCTGATTTAGAATGGTGTTTAATCTTTCGCTTAATAAAGAAGCATGCTTACGGCAGCTTGCCTGACTGTTAAAAGGAGTTTTATCTTCATAATTAGCTATTGCTGCTTTTAATAAGTCGGGATTATTATGCCCGAAGAGTGAAGCTCCGTATCCGCCGAGATAATCAATAACTTTAACTTCTTGACCTAAGCTGTTATAGTAATATAAATAATCACCCTCGGCTCTGTGATATATCTTATCAAGTCTAACTGCTCTCAGTAATTCAGCTAGGTTGGGACGGCAGTAATTACTGTATTTTTTGAAAATGGAATCCATATCAATATTTTTTATAAACAACGTCATACCAGCCCATCCATATAATCATCAACGATCGTGAGAAACCTGAATCGACAACTGTCGTACAAAGAGTCATGGATGAAATCCTTCATATTTCGATCGCCAAATATAAAAGGCGTTCTTGCTTATCACATATGTGCGACATAGTTCAGGGGTAATGATTCCCGCTTCTGATTCTTTGAGAATCGAATGGATTTGTTCTTGTGTAAATCCGCTCTTTTTCATGTATTCCTCCTGCATTATTCTTTATTTTTTGCAGGAGGATTTTTCCCTATTTGTCGGGTACGGTTTTAGGAGGGTAGGTCAATTTGTGTATATATTCTTTATTTTTTTGCAAGAGGATTTTTCTCTATTTGTCGGGTACGGTTTTCGGGGAGTAGGTCAACTTTTGTATAGTAGTACCCTTGTTGACCCATGCCGGACAGATCGGCTTATTGCACTGGCATCCATATTCACAAAGTGTATTTAAGCTGTCAACTCTAATCTAATTTTTCTTTTCACCGATCCATTTTAGACGAATTTTGATTCAAGCTCTCCCTCCCCCTTGACGGGGGAGGGATGGGGTGGGGGTGAATAGTTGCTCGATGAATAAGGCGTTACAATCACCCTCCCCTGTCCCCTCCCATCGAGGGAGGGGGATGTTGCATCTAAATTGACTCAGAGTGCATCCCAAAACCTGGGATGCACTCTTATGTATTAAACATCAAACTATGGACCCAGAGCATTATTCCTTCAAAAACAAAATAATCTCTATTCCTCCCTTAATACTTGCCCCCGGGGCCGGCTTTTGATTGAAGACTCTGCCTGATCCATTAATTGAATACTTAATATTATACCGCTTTTTCATGTCTATGAGAAGACCCAAGGACTCGGAAATCCTCATGCCGACAAAATCAGGCATGGTCTTTCCATCAAAGTTCATTCTGCGTTTTGTCCGGGTAACAGGATCATTCGGTCTCAAGCGATAATTATTGATGCCCTGATGTATCAGAACCCGGTCTATAAGGCTTGCGAAAATAGGGGTCGCTATCTGCCCTCCGGAAAGCTTGTCAGCAGGGTCATCGATAACAATCAGAATGCACACGGACGGGTCATCGCAAGGTGCCAGACCTATAAAAGACGAGAAAACTCGATCGGAATAACCTTTAGCCCTTATGAACTTCTGCGAGGTCCCCGTTTTGCCAGCAACGCAGTAATAAGCTGAGCCGGCCTTCTGCCCCGTTCCATTCACCACCACACCGCGCATCATCTTCATGAGTTTCGAACAAATATCCCTGCTGACAACACGTCCCTTGACAGCAGGTTTTAACTTGGTTATGACAGCGCCATTTCTGTCCTCTACTGCTTCGATGATGGATGGAGTTACATATACGCCTCCGTTGGCGATGGCGCCAAAAGCGGCGGCGAGTTGTACCGAAGTGACAGAAATCTCATGCCCGATGGACATGGAATACTTCGATAGTCCTGACCATTTATTCCAGTTTCGTAAAATGCCCTCGGTTTCACCCGGAAGCTCCACCCCGGTCTTTATGCCAAATTGGAATTTCTTCAGCGTGACATAAAGGTCCTTCTTCCTCATAATCTTCATTGCCTCGATAATCCCTACATTGCAGGAATGTCTGATAATGTCATTCATGCCAATAGTCCCATGGACACCGGTGCAGTTGATTCGAACATCGGCAATATCGATCCATCCCCTGCAGGTGAACAGGTTCCTGGTCATCTCAGGATGATGTTCCAGCATTGAGGCCAAGGAAATTATTTTAAGCGTGGATCCCGGCTCAAATGAGTCAATGAAGGAAAAATTTCGAAGCGTGAAAGCAGAATATTCATAGTACCGGTTTGGATTAAAACTTGGACGCTTGGCATACGCCAGTATCCGCCCGGTTTTAACTTCGAGAACAAGCACTGCACCCTGTTTGGCTTGGTTAACATTAACCGCTTTCTCAATCTCTCTTTCAGCACTATACTGTATTAATCGGTCTATAGTAAGCGTAATATTTCTCCCAAAACCGGCACCGTACATTTCCTCTTCAGCACTGTCATCCCTGCCCATCAGTGTGTCGTCAAAACTATATTCAATGCCCTCCAGGCCTTTGTTATCTACACCCGCAAAACCGACGATATTGGATGCGAGTTCATCGTGCGGATAGACCCGTTTATATTCCTTTTTGAGATAGAGGCCGGGAATACCGATTTTCCGAATTTCCTCAGCGTCGGGATCGTCAATTTTCCGTTTAATCCAGATAAAACGCTTTTTCTTTTTTAAATTGCTTAAAATTGAATCACTGGGTATTTTCAGTATTGAAGCCACTGTCTGGGCAGTCTCTTCCGGATTTTTAATCTCCTCCGGATTGGCAAAGAGGGAATTTTTTTCGATGGAGATCGCAAGAATATATCCATTCCGGTCTCTGATAGAACCGCGGTGCGTCATGTTTTTTCTATCATCGGAAACATCCAGCTTGGTGGAAAAATGCAGGTTAAAGAGCCTTATGATGAAGATGAACGACAGGAGAGCGAACAACAGCCCCGCAACATAGACCCGCCGCTTAAATACCTTCTGGTTCATGCAACACCCGGAGACATATTATACGGGACCTGCCGGCATTCGGCGCCGGGCGCCAGAGATACAGCACGGTATGACGCTATCCGCCCCAGGCTCACCGTATCAGGCCAAACCTCGAAAAGTCAAGCTTGAAAACCTGACCGGTATTCCAGTACAGTATAAAAGCCTTGCCCTTAATTCGTTCAATTTCAAGATATCCGAAATATCGGCTGTCCTGTGAATTCTCGCGGTTGTCCCCAAGTACGACCACCTTGCCGGGGGGAACGACTCCTTGAATCTCGTTTTGCTTACCGGGGCCGAAGTTGAATGGTCTTGTTATCCCCTTAACGTATGGTTCATCAATCGACCTTTCGTTGATATAGACTTTGCCGTTAGTGATCTCAAAACGGTCTCCCGGAACCGCAATACAGCGTTTGATATAATCCTTGTCTTCGTCATGGGGAGGTCTGAAGATGACGATATCGCCCCTCCTTATTTTCCGCAAACCCATGCAAGAAACGTGCACAGGCCTTTTCATGAAGATCATCTGCGGAATTACCGGCCCGTAGGTGATCTTCTCAACAAAGAGATGATCGCCGACTTTCAATGTATCCTCCATTGATCCGGTGGGGATATAGTATGCCTGGATAATATATTGGATAATATGAACCGCCAGCACCAGCGCCACAACGATCGCATCTACGAAATCCCATATCTTTTTATAGATAACGGTCCGCCGTGGGGCCATATCCTGAAAAAGAGAAATAAGCTTTTCTCGATCTTCCTCCCCGAGGAGCATAAGCGGGAATGATGATTTACCAAGTTTTTGCCGTATGAGGAGATTCCCAAGAAAATTCCGCTCTATATAGTTTATATCAGGTGCCGGTATTGTTATAACCCTGTCCTTTTCTTTTAATACCAGTCCATCTTTGTTTACTGATATCGATCCGTTTTTGTACCGGACATACTTGACAATATGATTGACGAATCTCAGAATAAACACACTGGTTGCGAATCCGCCGATGAAGTAAATGGGGATAAAAGGTGTTTTTACAAAAGGAATGGCCACTACAAGGAACAGGGTCGAATAGACAAACAGAATAAGATACAGGGAATGTTTCAAAAAAAACAAGGAATTGTTTTTCCCGGTAATTATATTAAAATGCGAATCCTCAATAGATGAGCCCACAAACCTGAAAAATTGAATCATGGGAATACTCCTTGGCATAATAAGGGTAATCGAATAAGGTTATTCGGCATTGCGACCTGTGCTCTTCGTGCTGATTCATTAAATTGCAGAAATGTTGCTGAATAGCCTGATGCAAATAAATGTATTGATAAATTAATAGCGTCTATATAGAATAGACATATCCCGGCGTCTACAATTTTTTATCCATATGAAAGAAATAAACGAATCCATAAAGAAATTATCTCCTGAAGAAATTAAAGAAATCGTTGCCAGACTTCAGTTAAAGAAAAGATCGAAGAGAGACCTTATTGGCGCTCTGACAACGGTAACGGGTCTCCATGCCTTGCTCAAGAGTCTTGACACGAACTGTCACAAGGTTCTTAAAACCGTATACGCGTCCCTGGAAGGGGTTACCTTCGCTGAAATACATAAGGAGTTGAAACTCGAGATCCATGTCATTGAAAAAATAGCAGAGATTCTCTCCCGCAACCTCCTTATATACATAATCAAAAACCGCCAAATGCTGAACAGTAAAATGGATAAGGCTTACGGGATTTCGGAAATTGCCGATCACCTGCGCATTGTTGAACCGAAGGCAATAACCGACAGACTTCATAAAAATTTTCTTCATCTGGAAACACAAAAGCAGAACCGGGTTCCGGAGAAAACCATCAAGGACCGTGAAACCAAGGGATTTCTGAAATATATGGCTGAATCGGGTTGTATCGTGTCCCTGGATTCAGCGAGAAACCGGCTGCCGTCGAAATCAATCGACAAAATACTGTCAGGTCTTATTTCGCAGAACGTAGTGCATATTTACCACTGTTACTGGCCTGAATTCAATTCCTACCTTATTCTCCAAGACACGATTAGCCCCTCGATCGCTACTGAAAACGAGCAGGATGACCCGCGAAAAAAGCTAAGGATCAGAAACCGTTATTTTCTGTTAACAAATCTCCTGCATGCCTTTGATGTCATTTCCACCTTCGGACTCTTTCTTACCAAACAGCAGGAATTCAGAAAAATTGACATCCGGAGAATTTCTGAAGCCATGCTTCCATTGAAAGACCTCAATGGTACCGATATCCCTCACGAGGAGTTGGCTCAGCTATCCATGTTCATCCTCAATCGACTCGGATGCCTGAAATTAAATAAGGATATCGCGGGCATATCACTTTTCGAGATACGGAACGAACTCGAGCAACCCCTGATGCTGGTTAAACGAATACTTAAATGCGTCGGTCCATCCACCTATGATGATTACTTCAAGCCCCCATTCGATATGCCGGTCTATGAATTCTGTAAATCGATCATTAAACTGTTGCACAAGCTCAAATCAACCTCATACGGATATCTTCAGATAACCTTATTGACCAGATCATTAAGCGAGGCGAATGAGCGATCCTTCGCAAACAGTCTCATGGACATAGAAGAAGAAATTGAGCGCTTCAACACTGCCATGAATTTTCTATTTATCGCAGGAATTATGGATATCGAAAATGGAATGGTTGCGCTCTCAGATATAGGCAGGGATCTGGCCAATAATATGCTTAAAACACTTGCGGCAGAAGAAGATGGTGCACCGAGGAAAAACATATACATTAATCCTGATTTTTCCCTTATCATTCCGGCTCACGAGTTGGCGTCCGACATCCTCTACCACATCCTCTCCCACACCGATATCACGAAACATGATATCATCATCAACGCGGTCATCAGCAGATCGGCAATCGTGCGGGCACAGAAACGCGGAATGGCCTTGAACAAGTTCCTCAAAGCGCTGGAATCATACTCGCGGAACGAACTGCCGCAGAATCTTGACTTTCTGCTGCGAGAATGGTCCAACCAGACAATTAATATAAAAATATCTCAGAGCATAATCCTCACGACAAGCCATCCCGAATTTATTGAAGAACTCCTGGTGGGCATCGCAAAAGAAGGCATCGTCGAACGGATTTCGCAGACTCATGCGCTGGTGAGGAAAGATTACATTGACGAGATCATCAAGTTCGCCAGGAAAAAAGACGCTGTTATTTCGCTTTTTAACGAATTGGAGGAGGAAGATTAATCCTTTATCACTTCAATCATATTCTTCGCTTTCCAGTTAACGTATTTCTGGAGGGCCTTTATCGTACTCTCACGGACGAAGAAAAGCTTTTCGTTCAGTTTTACCAGGGCGCCCCGGTAATGGGTGTACTTCAACTGATGATCGACCCATCCCAAGAGTTCCACTTTTTTCCAATTTGTTGTTGTTCTGAGAACGGGGATCTTGCCCAAATGGAGCTCGCGTATCTTACCGTTCTGCACCGCATCAGCTAAAATAACTTCCCATTCCATTGTCATACAGACATGACTCCGAAAGATTCTTCTATGACTTGTTATCGACTTCAGTACTGGCGGATAATATTGCCATGGATTCTTCGTTAATGACCCTTTTTCTTAGGGTTCTTCAGCTCCGAAAGGAGACGATCAACCTCTTCAGAAAGCTGCTTGTTCAGATTCTTTTGGCGTGTGATTTCCTTATGCAGCTCCATAAGCTCTGTCCTGCTCAATTCTTCCACCCTCTCGCGTGCATTATTTATTTTTTTCGCGTCATCCAGTTCTTTAGCAGAATAATTGATCAGCGACTCCTGTGCCTGAATCACTTCCTTTGCGTCCATCAGCTCCTTCCGTCGGAGCTCAGCCAGCATCTCCTCGGCCTTGATGCGGTCGCGCATATCAAACAGATCCATCTGCCGGAGTAGAGTAAAATCACGAATGGCGGTACTGAGGTTTGATTGTTCTTTTATCAGATTTCTTTCAAAGGCCAGAATCTTTTCAAAGGCCTGCTTCTCTTTATCTGATTCGAAAACACTTTTTCTGTTTATATCCATAAGCCCCTCATATGCCTCAATGCGTGATTCCGCTTCTTTTGATATTAATTTCATGATCTCACGGTAGCGCTCGACAATAATTGATTTTTCCAAAAGGAGCAACAGTTCCCGTCTGTCTACCGGTCTATTCAGAAACTCAAGGTGCATCAGGTTATAATTGAGTTTGGTTATCGCTTTCAGCTGGCTTTTTTTGATCATCAAGAATTTGAGGAAGCTCTGCAGGCGCTGGTCTTTGCTAATTTCCCTGATCAGCAACCTGGGGTCGGTATCAATGAAGTCGAAAATAAACATATTTATTTCGTCTTCGATAATATTCGCATATTTCAATTTAAAACCCGAAATCAAATTCACCGACAAGCCGAGCCCGGTTATAGCATTGACAAGCTTCATCCCACTGTCATTATCCTTTAGATACCAGATGGTCACCTGTTCCATTTCCATATCCTCGCCGCTTGATCTTATCTGAAATATACATGCATATGATAAAAAATTACAACTACTTTTTTCATTTCACGAAGAGCATATATTGTTGATGACTGGAATCAGCGATTAAGACAGAAGTGTAACCGCTAAAATCCATTGTTGCCGCTGCGGGACGCGCATCTCAGAGCACTTCGAGTACAATTCTCCCTCTTTTATTTCTTTTGATAACGACATTGGATTCCTGACCGCCTGAAAACCGCTGGTCCGATGATCTAAGTTTCGGAAAATCGCTATTCTCCAGAAAATCTCTGAGCAGCTCTATCTTTTGATCGAGCTCGCCTTCGACATCATCGGTATTGAAGTACGTGTCCATAAGGCGGTTGAATTCCCTACGAGCCTCGGTCTCAATGCAATGATTTCTGATATGAAGATTGACCGTGACATTCATTTTCTGTGCCTCGTATTTGATGATATTGACAACGATAAAATAGAAAGGATTTTTTTCAATAATTAAAATTTTAGCGGTTTTGGGGTGCGGTCATCGCTGGAGACGGTTCAGCCACTATTAATTATAAAATTTCACTTGCCTTTCTTTCGCCCGTGCTGTCTTTTGACAAAAATTCCGTGAAAAATATACGACATAAAATGAACGTGGCCAAAATCATCATTACCATTATAATCGTGATCACTGCCCTGATCGGCTCTGATACACAACTTCTTTCATGGGGATTGTTCAATCTATTTACGGATACGCAATTCAGCGCGGAGGGACTGGACAGGGTCGAGGCTTTTGAACCCAGCC
>Ga0154692_135_pt4 | contig 24437 bp, 19 predicted proteins | sample Rifle2008BG13ft_FD_116121 | JGI IMG/M metagenome (GOLD analysis project Ga0154692, IMG submission 116121) | Spirochaetes bacterium RBG_13_51_14
GCGACCGGTTGAATCTCATCGGGATCGTCAACAGCAACACGGAGCGGGGCCTTACCCGGGTCGATACCGAATTCAGTGCCAACGGGGATCTGATCGAACCGGAGGAAAAATTTTCCATAAGCCTGCCGGCCTTTGGTTCCGCGCGGAACTATTATCCCTTCACGGTGCCGAAGGACAAGCCGGCCGCTGCGCTGCGATTCACGGCGCGGGCGGACCGGGATGCTGCGGACGCCCTCGCGGTAACGGTGCCGGTGGAACGCCGCGGTGTTCCATACAAAATTTACGGCATCGGCGACATGGCGGCAAACAAAACCATTTCAATCGCGCCGATCAATGACACCGATGACTTTGCCTTCATCCCTGAGACAGCAACAATAACGGTAGCTCCGTCGCCCGTGATCCAGATGCTCCGGGCCACGAAATTCCTGAGCGAGTATCCCTACGGCTGTATCGAGCAGACGTTAAACAGCTTCATTCCGAACCTGGCCCTGCAGCGGATGCTCGCTCAAACCGGGTACGCCCGGTTCATAGATGAAAAAGCGAAGAAGAAGCTGGCGGACAAGGTCAGCACCGGCGTTGAGCGGGTACAGCAGTTTCAGAACGATGACGGCACCTGGGGATGGTGGGCCGGGAGCCGGGGCAATGCCTTTGTCACCGGATATGTGCTCTACTCGCTTCATCTGGCGTTGAAAGCCGGCTATACCGTCGATCGGGCTATTATTGTCAAGGGCCTGGACTCTATGCGTAATTATTTCAACAATCCTCAGCTGGAGGGCTGGGACGCGGTGGCATACCTCATCTACATAAATGCGCTGTGGGGGCGGTGGGACCACGCCATATTAAGGAAAATCATGAAGATAAAGGGAATGAACGTGTACCAATCGGTGTGCCTGATAAAGGCGCTGTCCCGGGCGAGGACCATTGCCGCTTTGACTGATGAAATGAAGAGCGATGTCAATAGAGCATTCCCCGGGCTGGTGGAAGCGGTAAAGAACATGTCGAAAAAAGACGGCCGGGGCCTCTACTGGGAAAGCAGTGGGTCAGACCGGTGGAGCTGGCCGGGCGGCGATGCGGAGATGACCGCCCATGCGCTCTCGGCCCTGGTTGAAGCCGGCGACCGGACAACGCTCCCCGCCCAGATTGTCCGTTCCCTGTGCAATCGCTCCCGGGGCGATGCCTGGAGTTCAACAAAGGAAACCGCCACGGTTATGCTGGCGCTGTGCGGATATATCGAAGCCGCGGGCGGCAGTGCGGTCCCGAAAGGCGCGGTGAGCTTCATCCTGGACGGCAAAACGATCGCTGATATTTCCTATGACATGGAGAATCTCAAAGATGCCGATGCTCTGACCAGAAAGGTATCCCTTGCAGGTTATAATCCGCGGACGGCATTCACACTCTCGGCGGAAGGAACCGCCGGCCCGGACACGAGCTTCAGCGTGACGATCGCCGGCACCCTCTCATTTAAGGAAAAGGGCTTTGGCTCTCTGATGCGATCCGAAGAGCGGAGCATCAGCGCTCTTTCCAACGGAATAAAAATCACCAGGACCTTTGCAGCGATAACGAGGGTCAAGGACGCTCGCAATAACGAATATATGGTGCCGCAGAGTCTGGCGGACAAAAAGGTCATCCAGGTGGGCGACGAGCTCATGGTGAAAGTCAAGTTCATGACCCGGGACGATTTCCAGTATCTGGTACTGGAGGACTATCTCCCTTCCGGGTTCGAGGTTACGAGAAACAACGCCTACGACGAATACCAGCCCTTCGTGCACATCGAGCGATGGGACAATCGCATGGTCTACTTCTTCACTGACCTGAAAAAGAACGAGGCATACGAGGTAGCCTACATCGTGCGTGCCGAGCTGCCCGGCACGTTTCTGGCGAAACCGTCGCGGATGGAATGCATGTACGAGCCGACAATACAGGGATGGTCGGCCCCGGCGGTTATTGATGTCCAGTATCTTTTACCTGCTAACCCTTGACTCTGGCGGATAGATTGATTATATTATTGTAATTTAGATAATACTAAAGTTCTTTTAATCCGATAGGGCTATTATTATGAATTCAGCACATACATTACAAAAAAAACATAGATATATAACACCTCAGCAGCATATCACAAAGGATACCATACTCCTGAGGGCGCTGCTCCAAAAGAATCGCGAGTTCTTTGAAACCGGGAAAACCAGGGATGTCGTTTTTCGAATAACCCAGCTTAAAATGCTTAAAACCGCAATAAAGGCCAACAGGGACATAATTTTGAAAACCCTGTGGGATGATCTGAAAAAGCCTCCCTCCGAGGCGTATGCAGCAGAAATAGGGCTCGTAAACCATGAGATCGAATATGCAATCGCACATGTGAAACGATGGGTGAAAGGAAGGAAAGCGGGCACGCCGCGATCCTTGTCACCGGCGAAAAGCATGATCATGCCGGAGCCGTACGGCATGGTGCTGATTATCGGTCCGTGGAACTATCCGTTTCAGCTTATCCTGGCGCCGCTAGTCGGCGCGATAGCGGCGGGAAACACGGCAGTTCTGAAACCTTCGGAATTGGCGCCGCATTCGTCACAGGCTCTAGCCGACATGATCGGATCGACCTTCGACAGAGAATATATTTCGGTCGTGCAGGGCGGCATCGATACCGCCCAGGATATTCTTGGAGAAAAATTCGACTACCTGTTCTTCACCGGAGGAGCCAAAACCGGCAAGATCATCATGTCGGCGGCTGCCCAGCATCTGACACCGGTGACGCTGGAGCTGGGCGGCAAGAGTCCGGTCATCGTGGACAGGAGCGCGTCGATCGATCTGGCAGCGAAAAAGATCGTGTGGGGGAAATTCATCAACACCGGTCAGACATGCCTCGCGCCCGATTACCTTCTGGTGCACCGGGATGTGAAGGACGCCCTGCTGGACCGTATCAAACAGTATATCCGAGAATTTTACGGGGAAAATCCAAAGCTGAGCAAACATTACGGCCGCATCATAAGCCAGAAGCACTTCCATCGCCTGTCGCGTATCCTCAGAAGCGGGAGCAGGGTGATCGGCGGAAGGACGGATGAATCGCAGCTCTATATCGAGCCCACGGTCATCGATAATGTAACGATGAGCCAGCCGATAATGCAGGAGGAGATATTCGGCCCCATCCTTCCGGTGATGACATTCAAGAGTCTGGAAAACGCCGCTTCAATCGTAAATTCAATGCCGAAACCTCTCGCCCTGTACCTGTTCACCGGCAGCAAGGAGAGCCGGGAATATATGATACGAAACACCTCATCGGGCGGAGTCTGCGTCAATGATGTCGTCATCCATATCGGCAACTATCATCTTCCCTTCGGCGGTGTGGGGGAAAGCGGCATGGGCGCGTATCACGGCAGGACCGGCTTTGAAACATTCTCGCACATGAAAAGCGTCATGATAAAACCGCAGAATAGAGATATTCCTAAGCGGTATCCTCCGCATTCAAAAACCGGTTCTATTTTCCGCAGAACATCAAGCAAAGGATGATATTATCCAGAGACTTCTGCCATTGTATCCCCGCGAAAGCGGGGATTTTTTTAATACGGTCAGGTATGTGATATGCCGCGCAGTTTACTTTTCAAGATAGTTCCATAACGTGGTACGGACATTTCCCGACGCAGACCGCGCATTCAGTGCATGAATCAGCGTCGACAGTAGGAGGATTGAATCCCTTCTGGGTAATGGCATGTGAAGGGCAGCGAAATACCAGGGGGCAGCGGTGATTGGCCGGGCATCGTGAAGCGTTGACAGATATCATACAAATCTCCGTAGATAATTTAAATAATTTATAAAATACTTAATTATCTGCCTGCCGTCAACTTTTTTCACCCCCACCCGGCCCTCCCCCATCAAGGGGGAGGGAGGTCTTAATTCAATTTTCGCCTAAGAGACTGTATGAAAGGTTCCCCTCCAACCCCCCAGAGGGGGGCTTTATAAGTTTAATGAAGGCGAAAAAGTCCCCCTCTGGGGGATATAGGGGGCTTATTAGACAGCCTTTCAGTCGAGTTATAAATCACAATAACATTAAAATGCTTGTATTATCGAGTCAATGTATCTATAAAGATTTTGCATTGTCATCAATGTGATAAAACTATGCTGTGTCCATTTTTTGATGTTATATATTCATTACTAATGCTTTGAGGTGACTAGTATGAATCTAAAAACAATAATTACGATCATCTTGGTTGTATTGATGACTATTCTCGCCATGCAGAATATTCATTCAGTGGCGGTAAAGGTGTTTTTCTGGGAAATGACGTTTCCGCTGATTATACTTATCGTTATCTCCCTCGTCATCGGTTTTATCGCCGGATACATCGCCACGAGCATTATGAAATTGGTAAAGACGAAAGGCGACGATACGTAGAAGAATGAGTATGTGTATATTTCTCTGACCATATCATGCCGGTATGTAGTTATGTCCGCATGTGTTGTTATGATCCGCGTTACTACTATTTTTCTTTTCATTCTGATAAGCAGTGTGCTTATCGCCTATCCCGCCAAGCCCGCCGATGATGATAATCCAAGGGTTACAATACTGGTGCTTTCGAAGCAGATCAGGCTCCTGCGGGAGGGTTTGTTAAAACAAATTTCAATAATTCCCGGCAGGGATTCAATCATTACTGATGAATCGAACAATCAATCATGGACGGCAGGTGCCGTTACCGTACTGACCGAACGCGGCCGACTGAGGGTTTTCGTCGATTCGCGGGAGGTGTCATACCCGATTCATTACAGGATTTCCGGCATAACCGGGGATGATATGTGCGCGGTCAAGCTGGGGAATGAGGAGCGGCGCTACCCGCTTCCCTTTTTAATTACCGGTGATGAAGAGAATATACGATGCTATACAGAGGAGAGGCTCCGCCGGTTTGCCGTTGAATCGGCCATGGCCGAATACAGCCAGGCGAACTGGAAGGAAACCGAAGCGATAATGGCACTGGCGCATGCGATCATGGCACGGTATTATTACGCAAAAAAAGAGGCACGGCACCAGGATGCGGACTTCTGCGATCTCACCCACTGCCAGGTATACCGGGGCAGGATTGACGCCGTCACGCAACTCGATGACAACTGGATGATTGAACATGATAAGCTGAAGCATAACCTGTTTTTCCACTCGCGATGCGGCGGAAGTACGGTCGATATAAGCGCTTTCGGCGATGCAGGCCGGCCGTCGGCGTCACCGGGTCTTGGCGTTAGGGATTGGCTCTTTCGGGAAGGGGTCCAGCTCTGCACGAATGAAGATTCCCGGTGGGAGCGGTCCATCAGCCGGGACGAGCTCATGGGTATTCTGTTCCCTGATTACAAGTTGGTCGAGAAAGATCGATTCACGCTTGAGCTTGACCGTGACCGCATGCGGGTCAGAGTATGTCATGGAGCCGGTACGGTATCATATCCGGTTGAGACGTTCCGGCTTATGATAAACAGGGTAAAGGGATGGAGTTTTATACGGAGCAACAGCTTCAGAGTAGCGGAAAAAACCGTCGATGCCAAAAAGCTGTATATATTCCAGGGTGAGGGACTCGGCCATTGCGTGGGATTATGCCAGCACGGGGCCGTTGGCCTTGCCCGGCGCGGGTACAGCCGGTACGAAATACTGGAACACTATTACCCGGATCTGGAGCTGAGATCGACTTCAGGAAAATGCGCACCGTCCCCTTATCTTTCATATGTGATCTTTGATATATCCTCCGGCAGGCGGCTCGACCTGAGCCACGGGCCAAATTTTCTCAGCAGAACGGTGCCGCCCGGCTCTGTTTTCAAGCTGATCGTGTCCCTGTACTGCGCGTCGGAGCGGTCCGACATCTTCAATGATTACGACTTTACGTGCCCGGGCGTAAATACGCGCGACCCGAACATGCCCGACCGGTGCTGGAACGCCGGCGGCCACGGAAGGGTGCGCATGCTGGACGCCATACCGAATTCCTGCAACCTCTATTTTGCGTCGCTGTACAACAGGATTTCGAAAAAGCGATTCATGGATTTTTTCCAGCGGTTCTGCCGAAGCCTCGGCATTGACGCGTCTCTGCCCGAGATTTCCAGTGACCGGCAGTGGTCGGAGCTTCTCGCCGGTCTCGATTTCAGGCTGTCGTTTACCGTGAGCGATTACGTACGGATCGTACGGTTCCTGCACGGCGGCGCCGATCGGCAAGAGGGGCAGGACGGCGGACCGGCGGGCGTTCCGCTTCAGAACAGATTGAGGATTTTCCAATCGCTTAAAGAGACCTTCATCAGGGGGACCGCATCCGGAAGGCCCAGGCCCTACGGGGCTTCCTGCAATTACCGGGAGCTGGATGGATTGCTCCAGCGGAATTCAGTGGATCAGCGGGAGATGTGGGGAAAAACCGCAACGGTTATCGACGGCACCAACAGGGCGATGAGCTACGGCCTTTTCATCGGCGGGTCAGGGAATACGGGGATTGTCGCTGTTCTGCGAAAGGGCAACGGGCACATTGCAGCAAAGTGGGCCCAGGTGATGCTGTCGCGGTTTGCGGGGGACAGTGCAGATTAAGCGATACATGCAAAACAGCTTGCACCTGCTTTATTGAGCCGCGCCACGCCATAATGACTTCGCATCAGGCTGATAATATTTTTAATGCCTCCTTAATTATGGTTTCAATAGAGGCATCGGGATTGTTTTTTAATATTTCTTCCACGACCTTTGACGACGTGGCATCATTGAAACCGAGCGTTACCAGCGCTTCAATGGCGTCGTTTTTGCCGGCATGGAACTCTTCCGGCCGCTCGGCGTACGATCTCAGCTTTTTAAGCTTTCGCTTTAATTCAAAGATCAGCTTTTCGGCCTTGGCAGTGCCGATGCCGGGGATTTTCGTCAGAAGGGCCGTGCTTTCAGTCTGCACCGCGTCGATAAGACGGCTGATGGATATGCCGGACAGTATGGAAAGCGCCATGGCCGGGCCGATGCCGCTGATGTTCAGCAGGATGGTAAAGAGATTCCTCTCTTCTTCGGTGTAAAAGCCGAACAGCCTGAGATGATCTTCCCGGTGAAGGGTGTACACGAACAGATTCGCTTCAACAAGCTGCTGTATCTTTTCATAGGTCGACAGAGGAATGCTCAGGCCGTATCCAACGCCATGCACGTCAAGGACCACCTCGGTGGGTTTCAGCTCGTCTATCTTTCCTCTTAATTTTGAGATCATATTGAATGCAGTTTTAATTATATTATCAACTATTCAGCAAATTCCATAATTTACTCGAGTTAGACGAATTTTTTTATTGGAGCTGTCTAATAAGTCAACTTGGATGCAACATCCCCCCTCCCTTGATGGGAGGGGATAGGGGAGGGTGATTGTAACGACTGATGTATTCAGCAGTTATTCACCCCCACCCCATCCCTCCCCCGTCAAGGGGGAGGGAGTTCTTATATTTTGTATCAGCTTACATGACTGATCGAATGAATATCAACATTACAGGACATTAATGTTTTTTGTCAAAAAGTAATCTTCATCGTAAACAGATTCTAGAAAAACCCGTCGCTGACCTCACCTCACTTTTCATGCCCACCAATGATTTTTTTAAAAAGTTGTTGCCGATGTGTGGATTATTATGTATTTTTAACTAAATAGTTAGTTTAAATAAATAGTTGGTTATATAAATCTATCATGGAAGACGTTTCATCCGCAGAAAGAATAAAAAGAGCCGCCCTGAAGGAGTTCGCCCTGCATGGATTTGAAGGAGCGCGGGTTGACCGTATCGCGCAGAAGGCGAAAATCAACAAGGCGATGATTTATTATCATTATAAAGGCAAAGAAAACCTATATGAAGAAGTTCTTTCTAATGTATTCAAAACCGTTTTTTCCAGAGTCACCGGCGCCATTTCGGAGGATAAACGCCCTGATGAACAGCTGGAATCGATATTCAGTGAATATATAGAAGCAATAAAGATCGTGGATCAGGATTATATCAGGATGATTATGAGAGAGCTGTCCAGTGGCGGCAAGTATTTCAAAAAGCTCATGCTTCCGGGCATCATCCTTCCCATGCTTGCAATCATTCAGGAAATATTCTCGGCCGGCATGAGACAGGGGATGTTCAAGAAAATCATTCCCCACTACGTTTTTTTACAGGCACTCGGATCGATCGTCTTTTTTAACGCTTTACGAATCACCCTTCAGGACACGGATGCCGGGAAGCTGCTGTTCCCTGAAGGAGCTTTTGACATGTTTAAGATAAGCCTCCTCGATATCCTGAAAACCGGCATTATGGCTGGTTAAGGAGGGAGAATGAAAATCTTCATCCGAATTCTGATCTTCACCGGGCTGGTAGTTGCCGTTGCGATGACACTGCATCCAGGCCGTCTGCGGGGGGAAACATCGCTGAAAAAGATAGGCCTGGAAGAGGCTATCCGTACAGCCAAGCGGAACAATCCGGACTTCAAAATAGCGTTGCACCGACAGAAGGCGGATTCGGAAAGGGTGAACCAGGTGTGGGGAATGCTGTCTCCGATCATCGAGTCCGAGGCGTCGATGCTGAGACAGGGGGCCGACACCGGATTCCTGAGCATGTCCGACGGACAGTATGACGTCAAGATCGTGCAGATCAAATTCGGCATCAACCCGGGCCTGTTTTATAACTCGCTGCAGATTTCCCGCAAGGCCTACGCGGTCTCAGCCGAGGAAGTAAAAAAAATTAAGAGCGAAATCGAGTACGATACCATCCAGAGTTATTTCAATCTGATTCTGGCGGAAGAGATGATTTCCATCAGGAAAGAAACAATCCGGCTTCTCCAAGAAAATCTGAAGGACGTAACTGCCCTGTTCAGGACCGGGAGCGTGCCCCGGTACGAGCTGCTCCAGGCGCAGGTGCAGCTCAAGAGCCAGGAGCCCCTGCTGCTCGAGGCGGAGAACCAGCACCGCCTCGCTCAGGAGCTGTTAAACTACCAGCTCGGCCTTGACGGAGTCGTCTACACCGCGGACCGGGACATCATTGAAAAGGACGGGTACCGCATAGCCGAAGAAGACATCGATGCGTTCGTGCGGAGGGTGGGCGGCCTGGCGCTGAAGAGCAGGCCGGAGATCATCCAGCTCACCATGAAAAAGGAGATCGCGGGCCATATGAAGAACATGAACAGCTCGTATTATCTATGGCCCACCTTCACTGCGGGAGGATACTATGGGTACAATAAGGCCCTTCCCACCGCCACTGAAGCCTATCTCCCCACAACGGGCGGGTTCGGGTACATGGATTTATCCCGCATCGCCGGCGACGGCAAATGGCAGCCGAACTGGCAGGTGCGGATCGCCGCAACATACCGGTGGAGCGCTCTTATCCCGATGGATTCAACAAGGGCGCAGGAGCGGGAGGCCCGCGAGCGGGTGCTGGAATCGGAGGCAGAGCTCGACAAGCTGAAGCGGCTCATCACCATATCGATCAAGTCGTCCTACTCGAGCCTCTTGACGTCGTACCGGACCATCTATTCCCTTCGGGAGAATGTGGAAAAGGCGCAGGAGGGCCTTCGCATCGCGCGGGAAAGCTACCGCGCCGGCGTGATCAAGAATTCGGAACTCTTCGCCGCGCAGGTCCAGCTTACCACGGCGCAGGCCGGATACATCAACGCCATCAACACCTATTACCAGTCCCTGGCAAAATTGAGAAAGGACATCGGCGTTGATGATGACCATGCAATTTTTGGAGGAGACGGGCATGAATAAGAAGAAGTTAATACCGGTCGGGATTGTTATCGCCGCGGTCACGATTTCGGTGCTCTATTTCGAGGTGTTCCGGCATATGGGCGGGGACGGATTGCGCATTGAAGGGTCGGGCACCATCGAGGTGACCGAAATCGACATAAGCTCGAAGCTGGCCGGCAGGATTACGAACATCGCCCGCGATGAAGGAGAGCCGGTCAGACACGATGAGGTGCTGGTACGGATCGCGTACGACGAACTGGACGCGCAGAGGCTTTCGGTGATCGCGAATCTGAACAATGTGAAGAAAAACCTGGACCGGGCGCGCGAGCTGTATGCCAGCGGATCAATTTCGAAGAAGGACTATGACAACGTCGAGACAATGTACCGCGTGGCAAAGGCCGGATACGAGCAGATAAACGCAGCCATCGACAACGCGGTCATTGCGTCGCCCATAGACGGGATTGTGCTCGAGAAGAACCTGGAGGTCGGGGAGATAGCGTTCCCGGGCACGCCGGTGCTCACGGTGGCCGACCTGAAGGATACGTGGATCAGGATATATATCAGTGAATTAAAGCTGAAGCAGGTCAAGCTCGGCCAGAAGGCAGTTATAACGATCGATTCGTCCGACAAAAAATATATCGGCACGGTCGTTTCAATTTCCAACAAGGCCGAGTTCACTCCCAAGACGATCCAGACGAAAGATGAGCGGGTGAAGCTCATGTTCGCCGTCAAGATATCGGTACCGAATCCGGATATGGAACTGAAACCGGGCATGCCGGCGGACGCCTCCATTACCACCGGAGAAAAACCGTGATCGCGGTGACGGGTCTGACGAAGCGCTTCGGCGAGATGATAGCCGTTGATTCCCTCGACTTCACGGTCAACAAGGGCGAGATATTCGGCATCGTAGGCCCCGATGGGTCCGGCAAGAGCACGCTTCTCAGGATGATATCGTCGATCCTCATCCCCGACCGGGGGAGCATCGCCATAAACGGCGTCGATGTTCAGGAGAATCCGTTCCTGATAAAAGAAAAATTGGCATACATGCCGCAGCGCTTCGGGCTCTATGAAGACCTCACGGTTGAGGAAAATATTTTTTTCTTTGGAAGACTTTTTCTCCTGTCGCGCCGCGACATACGGAAACGGCTTGATACCCTGTACGGGTTCAGCAGGCTCGGCCCCTTCAATGACCGGCTTGCCGGCAAGCTTTCCGGCGGTATGAAACAGAAACTGGGCCTGGTCTGCAGCCTGGTGCATACCCCCGAGGTCCTGCTTCTTGATGAGCCGACCAACGGCGTCGACCCGGTCTCCCGGCGTGAGTTCTGGGACATCCTGTACGAGCTTCTGGGGCAGGGCGTTACCATCGTCGTCACGACCGCGTACCTTGACGAGGCGGAGCGGAGCAACCGGGTGGCGCTCATGTACCGGGGAAGGTTTATACGGCTCGGGAAGCCGAAGTCAATACGAAATGAGATGAAGCAAAAAATGCTGCAGGTTGTCGTGAACAGGCCGAAGATAGCCGAAGCTGCGCTGAAGAAGCACGAAGGGGGAAAAATAATACGCACCGGAAATTCTATTCGGATTTTTACGGACACGGTGCAAAAAACCAGAAGGCATATCAAACAGATCCTCAGCAATAACAGGGTCGGTATCATATCGATAGAGGAAGTACCGCCCCGACTCGAGGACAGCTTCATTGAAATTATTACCCGGGAGGAAGCCTGTTGAAGGCCTTAGGATCCCTGACGCGCATGGCCGTCATAGCAGACAAGGAATGGATACAGATCAGGCGTGATGCGCGGAGCCTGTATCTGTCCCTGTTTATCCCGTCTCTGCTGGTGCTGCTTTTCGGGTACGCGCTGGTGTTCGACGTCAAGCATGTAAAGATCGGCATATTCGACCAGGACGGGAGTTTTCTTTCACGCCAGTATTGTGAGCGATTTAAACACACGGAGTACCTTTCAGTTGAAAAATACGTGAAGAACTATCGTGAGATTGATTATCTGATAAATACCGGTAGCATAATCATGGCAATCGTGATTCCGCCGGATTTTGAGAAGAAGTTCAATTCCGGGAAATTCGCCGACGTTCAGGTGCTGGTTGACGGTTCCGATTCAATGTCAGCATTGATAGCGACAGGCTATATCAAAGCCATCACCTATGAATTCAACAGGGACTACCTCGAGCAGGCATTAATAAAAAAAGGCATATCATTTATCAAACAGCCGGTTGAGATAAAGAACAGAATCTGGTATAATTCAGAGTTAAAAAGCAGAAATTTCGTCATACCGGGAAACCTTGGCCTTATCCTGGCCATCATATCCGCCCTCATTACATCGCTTACGATTTCCCGGGAATGGGAGCGGGGCACCATGGAAACGCTCATCACCACGCCGGTCCGCGGCTACGAGGTGGTGCTCGGGAAACTGGTGCCGTATATTTTTATAGGCGTTTTTGACGTTATCTGCGGACTTTCAATCGGTTATTTCGTATTTAATGTCCCGTTCAGGGGGAGTTTTATCGAGCTGTGTCTTATTTCCGTACTTTTCTTAATAGGCACCTGCAGCATCGGCATCCTTATTTCTTCAGCAACGAGGGTGCAGGTGTTGTCAGTCCAGCTGGCGATTGTCGTCACGTATCTGCCGTCATTTATATTGTCTGATTTTATTTTCCCGATCAAGAATATGCCTCTCATCATCCGGATCATCACCTATATTGTCCCGGCCAAATACATGATCGTCGTATTAAAGGGAATCATTTTAAAGGGAGTCGGATACTCTGTTTTATGCACCCAGATCGTGTTTTTATTTATATTCAGTGTTGTTGTACTGGCATTGAGCATTAAAAAGTTCAGGGTCACTCTTCCGGATCAATAAGAGTGCATCCCGAATCCCGGGATGCACTCTATGCGGTACAGGATGTACCGCCATTCATCACCAATGTATTAGAAATTGGTGATGAATGCAGGCTATCGGGAGCTTTGCTTCCGAACGCTGATGTCCCAAAACCACATGGATGAAGTTTTTGGGACGCACTCTAACGACTGGAAATGGCCGCGCAATGAAGGGATTTATTCGAATACCGGTGCTTATCAGCATGATTAAAAAGGAGTTCGCCCAGGTATTGCGGGATAACCGCATGAGAGGGATTCTCTTCGGACCTCCCATCATCATGATAATCGTTTTCGGGTATGCAGTTAATATGGACGTCAATAGTACGGACCTTGCCGTTATTGACGAGGATAAATCTTCAATGAGCAGGGGATTGATAGAAAAATTCACCGGGTCGGGTTATTTTACGCTGTATTCATATCTTCATTCGGAAAAAGAGCTCGCGTCGCAGATGGATAATGGAAACGTCGAGACATTCATACATATCAAACGCGGACTTTCGAAAAATATCAAATCAGGCAGAACATCGGAGATACAGGTGATTATTGACGGCACGGATTCAAACCGGGGCGCGGTTATATCAGCGTACGTTAATGAAATAATGCAAAGCTACTTCATAGACAAATACCTCAACCGCGTTAAGACGGTGATTCTGCTTCGTTCATCAGGCGTTGCGGCCGGTACACCCGGAGTAGCATCCGGATTTGTGATGAGCAAGGGTGTCCGCGTTGTCGACCGGGCCTATTTTAATCCCACGCTCCTCAGCAAAAACTATTTCCTCCCCGGTATCATCGGATTTATTGTATCATTGATAACAATCATGCTGACAGCGATGTCGATTGTTAAGGAGCGCGAATCCGGCACCATGGAGCAGATTATCGTATCGCCGATACAGCCCATCGAGTTTATACTGGGAAAGACCATACCGTTTGCAATGATCGGTTTTATCGACATGTTTGTCGTGACAATTATCACGATACTCTGGTTTGATGTTTCTTTTAAGGGGAATATGCTTTTCCTTTTTTTTGCCGCCTTCTTCTATATTCTATGCACCCTCGCGGTCGGAATATATATATCAACCATATCAAGAACCCAGCAGCAAGCGATGATGTCGTTCTTTCTTTTCTTTATTCCGGCGATTCTCTTTTCAGGTTTCGCGTTCCCCATATACGCGATGCCGGAGACCATACAGATTATCACCTATGTTAATCCATTAATGTATTTCATTATCATCATCCGGGGCGTGTTTCTCAAAGGAGTCGGTTTTATGGTTTTATGGAAAGAGCTCCTCGTGCTCGTCATTATTGGCATAACACTGCTGTATCTCAGCGCCCGCAGGTTGAGCAGGAGGATGGAGTAATGGAACACGTTGTTGAGATTCAGCGTTTGACGAAAAAGTTCGGTGATTTTACCGCCGTCGATAACATAAGCCTGTCTGTCGAAAAGGGTGAGATATTCGGCTTTTTGGGCCCCAACGGAGCGGGGAAGACCACCACCATCAAGATGCTGTGCGGGATCATGATGCCCACCTCGGGCGAGGGCAGGGTGTCCGGGTATGATATCATCAGCGAGCAGGAGCGGATCAAAAACGTCATCGGGTACATGTCGCAGCGCTTCAGTCTCTATGAAGACCTCACGGTGATGGAGAACCTGGAGTTTTTCGGGAGCATTTACGGTCTTGAGGGCTTCCGGCTGAAAGAGGGAATCGACCGCGTCTTAGACATGGCCGGCATCGGTGAGAGGAAAAACGAACTGGTGAAGCGTCTTCCCGGCGGGATCAAACAGCGCCTCGCCCTGGGAGGGGCCATTCTCCATAATCCGCCGATTCTTTTTCTCGACGAACCGACCTCAGGCGTGGATCCTCTCATGCGGCGCAACTTCTGGGAGATCATTTACCGCTTTTCAGAAGAGGGCCGCACCATTTTCGTCACAACCCACTATATGGACGAGGCGGAGCACTGCGACCGGATCGCGCTCATCATCGCCGGCGAAATTATCGCTCTTGATTCTCCCGATGCGCTGAAAAAAAACTTTAATCATGTGGTGTATTCCATATCAACAGATAATTTTCTCGACGTGTTTGAGAAGATACGCCATCTGGATTTCATTGTTGAAGCGGCGATTTTCGGAACTGATATCCATATCATGTGCGAGGAAAACATTCCGGTGAAGAAAAAACTGTCCTCGTTTTTCAGGGAGCATGGTGTCTCATCATATGCACTAAATCGTATCATGCCGAGCCTTGAGGACGTGTTCGTGGGTAACGCGAGGAGATTCAGCCGGTAATTCAAAAAACCTCCCGGCCGTATTTTTTTTCTTGTAATATTTACTATTCAAAATAGAATAACCCTCGATTATTCGTTTCAGTGAATGCGACCAATGAATATATTCGGACAAAACCTTGGAATAGCCCAACTCCTAATCCCGGCGATCTGTGCAGGAGCGCTCGTTACCGCCAATATGTATTTTCTCCATATTTCATTGCACCGTCAAAATAAAATTCATATATCGATGTCGATCGCCGGCCTGCTGAGCCTTATCTATGTGGTAACCCACCTGCTTGCTCTTATCGTTGGCGGCATCCTGCTCAGACCCGATGCCGGCGTGCAGCTATACCGTGCCGAACAGATCTTTCTCACCTTTTTTTTGTTCGCCTTTCCATACTCTATAACAAACCTGTTGGCGTTGAACGAACAATGGCAGCGCATTAATAAATCTATATCATTGTTCGGCCTTGCTGTTGCGTGCTGCATTACCGTGATCGCTTTTCTGTTCCCCGATGAATTTATGTCAACAACCCGTAAATCAGGGGTGTTGCTGAATGCAGCGGCCTTTCATGGCCGCGGACAAGAAGGCGTACTGTGTGCGATCAGGGATATTGTTTTCAGCATCTTGATACTCTATGGCGCGGTCTGCTTCGCAGCCGACCTGTTCATGAAAAAGCAGATCAGGTATATTATCCTGCCGATGATCGGCTTTGCTGCCGCTTCGGTTGCCGCGCTCGACGACGCGGCGTATTTTTACACCGGCAGCTTTACCGGGATGCTGACGGCCATTCCCTTTTCGAGGTTCAGCCTCGGGACCTGTATGTTCGTTCTTCTGGCCATGCTGGGTTTGAATAAAATGCGACTGGACAGCGCCGATGAGATGGAAGCGGCGTACCAGAAGCTGGATTCAATGGCCGGAACCGATCCTATGACCAGACTCCCGAACCGGAGGACATTTTTTCAGCGCCTGCATCAATTGATGATCCAGGTGGGCCGTGAGGATGCTAAAGGAAGCAAGGCCGTTATCATCATAGACATAGACCGCTTCAAGGACATAAACAATGTATTCGGGCACCAATCCGGCGACGAATTGATCAGGGAAACGGCCAAACGGCTGAGGGTCTGCCTTCGGGAGAGCGATTACATCTTCCGGATCGGTGGCGATAAATTTGCGGTTTTGCTGAACCGGATTACCGAGGACATCGATGCGGCCGTGGTGGCTCAAAAAATCAACGATGAGTTGTCGGCGCCCTTTGTCATTGACGGCAGGGAGATAACCATCAACCTGAGAATCGGGATCAGCATCTATCCCAAGGACGGCACGGGTGCCGATGCCCTGGTGAAAAGCGCTGAGATGGCGCTCCACGCCGCCAGGAGCCAGAACGCGATCTACAAGTTCTACAGCGACGAGCTGAACGTCCGGTCGCAAGAACGGCTGGCAATCGAAAAAAACCTGCGACAGGCCATAGACCGCGATCAGCTGTCGCTTCACTACCAGCCGATGGTCAATATCGAGGGAAGAATTATCGGCATGGAAGCACTTCTCCGGTGGAATCACCCTGAACTGGGCTCTATCCCGCCGGATAAATTCATTCCCATAGCCGAAGCTACGGGGCTGATCATCGAGATAGGCAACTGGACCATAGAAACGGCATGCCGGCAGAAGAAGTTATGGGAGGACATGGGCTACAAGGATCTTAAGGTCTCGGTGAACCTGTCAACAAAGCAGCTCTTGGACGAAGATCTGGTAAGCAGGATCAAGGCCATACTGGATGAACACAGGATGGGCACAGTGGGACTGGAGTTGGAGATTACGGAAAGCTGTATCATGGAAAATCCTGAAATCGCTATCGGTAAGATAAAGGATCTCTATGATATCGGAATATGTTTTTCAATCGATGATTTCGGCACCGGCTATTCTTCGCTGAGCTATCTCAAACGCTTCAAGATTGAAAATTTAAAGGTGGACAAAAGTTTTATTTTTGATATAAAGGTTGACGTGAATAACGCCGAGATAACCAAGGCGATCATCGCCATGGCTCATAGCCTGAACCTGAAGGTTATCGCCGAAGGCGTTGAAACCGTGGATCAGTTTGAATTCCTAAAAATACACAACTGCGACATGCTGCAGGGGTACCTCTTCAGCAGGCCGCTGCCGGCTGAGGAGATCACCGAGATGCTCAAGAGAGGGCTCTATCTCTCCGCGGGATAATACAGATGGTGTCATACCGATATGTCATCGCGTTCATGATCGCATCCTTACTCATGGCGGGGCTCTCCGGATGCGGGTTGATCCGCGAGAAGCGTTATCAATGCATCGACGATGGATTTTCCATAAGTTTCCCCCGTGATTGGAGGGTCACGGAAAACGCCAAAGGAACGAGAATTCTGGCTGATATTCCCGACGCGGAGGGGTCATCCGTTATCAGGCAGAATGTCAGTGTCGTTGTTGAAGAGGCGCACCTGCCGGTCGATTTAAAACAGTATATGGATTTGCAGATAGACGGGCTGCGGAAGCTCAAGGGTGTGAAGATATATGAGCAGGGCAATGCCGTTATCAATGGTGCTGCGGCTCAGTGGTTCTCCTACAGCTTCACCATCAATGACTTTGGATACAAAGCGCTTGTCTACACGCTGCGGAAGGAAAGGAAGTTTTACGTCATCACCGGGATCTCACAGTGCAATAATTACGGCAGGCATGTATCCCGTTTTCATGAAACGGCGAAAAGTTTCAAATTTGAAGAGCGCGCATCAGGAGGATAGCGTATCACCATGCGCTGAAATGGTATGGGCGCACTGTTTACAACTGCTGATTTTGATTTTTTCAAATCGCTGATCGTTAAAGCGGGGGATGCGGCCCGGCAGATACAGAGCAGCACCATCCAGGTCACGAGAAAAAGTGACGCGACCATTGTAACGCAGGCGGACCTGATGGTGCAGGATATGTTGATAGATACGATATCGGCTCGGTATGACGACCTGCATTTTATAAATGAGGAACAGGGCCGGGCCGGCGCGGCGAAAGTCACGGCTGACACGGTGTCAGTTATCATCGACCCCATAGACGGCACCGCCATGTACAGCATGTACCTCCCGATCTGGTGCGTGTCAATAGGGATTTTCCGCGGGTATACGCCCGTCTACGGTTTTGTGTATTCACCCGGCTTCAATATGTTGTTTTACAATGATGACGACAAGGCCTATTTGAATGATACAGCCCTGCGCGCGGATACGAATATTAGGATCGATACTGAAACGAATATTTTCTACGCATCGGAAGTGTACCGGGAGTATGCCATCGAATTTCCCGGCAAAGTGAGAAACCTGGGATCAACGGCACTCCACGCGTGCCTGACCGTCGATAACGCCAGAAACCGCACCCTTGCATTCATCGGTAAATCGCGCCTCTGGGACTGGGCGGGAGCGATTCCGGTAGTTCTGAAGGCCGGCGGGAGCGTGCGATACATCGACGGCAGGATCGTCGACTTCCGAAATATCATGCGCGGCAATTACGCGTTCCCCGAATATATTATCGCATATAACTCTCGCGATTTTACATCTATCAGGAAAATTTTCAAGAAGAGATGAGGCCCTTCATCCTCTTTGTAAAATCAATATACCGCGTTATCCTTTACCCTTGAACAACCTGAGACCGGTGAAAAGGGCACGCCCGCGATTAATAAGTTGACATTAATATACGGAAGATTGATCTTGACTTCATGCAGATTTTCTTTTCTTAGGATCTTGTATGCCGAGACCCAGAATTTATGGTTATATTGCAGTGCTGGCGGGGCTCTCGCTGATGGGATTGTTTGTATATTCTCTCGTCATCGCGGGTGGTGAACAGATGCGGTTCTCTGGCATTGAATTACATAGCGTGAGCAATTTTACTTTTTTCTCGATCGCGGTTCCGATCGGCCTGGTGTCGCTGGCAGTGATCGGGACCGGATTCTGGATTGGATGGACAATTCTTACGATCAAGGTGGCGTCTCCCATGCCTGAAATAATCGACAAAAAAGATTTTTCAAAAATTAAGGCCTTTTTTCTGTGTCTGATTTCTCTGGGCCTAGGAGTTCTGCTCATCTACGGGATTTACATAAAGAACTTCTGGGCGCTGGCCATTCCCGCAGCTGCGATTTCTCTGGTGATTCTGGGCGCTGTATTCTGGGTGGGGATTGCAATCATAACAACTCGTTCGACACTGCCGGAAGAAAAAGAACAGACTTAATTACATATGAAGGTGCTGCTGTTATGCTACCGGGGTAGTCCCTATTGTGGCGGCCTCGGAATTTATCTTTATTATTTAAGCAGAGAACTGGCCAGAATGGGCGTGGAGGTTGACGTGCTGGTCGGACCTCCCTATCCGGATCCCCTGGATGAATGGTCTACGGTTCATTGTGTTGAGAACCTGAATATATGGATGATGAAAACCAGGAAGTTCGGCTCCTCACGGCTCAAGCGCGTGTATTCGGTCTGGAATCTCGTTGATTATATACTGACTCGTTTCCACATTTTTTCAGAAATGGAAACTTTCAGCATGAGGGCTTTTTTTGCCATTCATAAACTTCTCAGGAAAAAGAGGTATGATGTCATTCATGATGTGAACGGCCTCGGCTGGGGCCTTCTCTTCATAAAAGGTTACGGCATTCCGGTAATATCGACTATCCACCATCCCCTGACCAGGGACCGCGATGCGGATTTAATGATGGACGTGACCTTCTGGGATAGACTTACCACCGTACTGTTCTATCCCCTCGCCATGCAGCGTATTGTCATCAACCGGCTTGACCGGATCATAACCTCATCGCGGGAAGGCATGGAGGAACTGAACAGGGCCTTTGGCGTAAAAAAAGATAAAATCTCAATCGTCTATAACGGCATGGATATTGAGAGCTTTACAAATACCGGTGAGGAGCGGGAAGAGCGGCTGATTCTGTTCGTCGGAAACACTGAGGATCATAAAAAGGGTATTGCATTCCTCCTTGAAGCCCTTGCCGATCTCCCCAAGGAAATCAGGCTCACCATCGTTGACGAAGGGCCGCCCCTGAAAAAAAATGCGTCCCGTCTGGTCCGGAAGATCGGCGTCCAGAACCGTGTCACGTTTACCGGCAAGGTTGACCAGAAGACCCTGGCAAGCCTCTACAGCAGGGCGGCGATCCTGGTGATGTCCTCCCTGTACGAGGGGTTCGGCCTTCCCGCCGCCGAGGCCATGGCATGCGAGACCCCGGTGGTGGTCACCACGGCAGGCGCCCTTCCCGAGGTTGTTGATTCGTCATGCGGGATTCTGGTGGAACCTGGAAACGCGCGGGCCTTGCGCGACGCTATCGCCGCGCTGCTGGAGGATCGGCAAACAAGATCGCGCATGGGGAAAAACGGCAGGAAAAGAGCAGCGGAAAATTTTTCATGGCCCGTTGCCGCGAAAAATACTCTTGATGTTTACCGGGACGTAATTAACAGGTACAGGAGGCTGCAATGAAAATATGTCTTTTAAGCTACCGGGGAAACCCCTATTGCGGCGGCCAGGGAATATATGTTATGTATATAGCCAGGGAACTGGTAAAACTCGGGCATGAAGTTCATGTAATTGCCGGACCACCCTATCCGTTCGATGAGGAAGGTGTTGTTATTCATCGTATCAGCAATCATAATTATTTCAATAAAAAGAATGACTTCATCAAGCCTCATAAACCATTTGCCACACTCCTACCCCTTAATTTTTACGAGTTTATCGCTGCCAAGCTGGGCATATTTCCCGAAATAGAAACATTTTCCATACGCGCGTTCTTGAAGCTCAAGGAGCTTTTAAAAACACACGCATTCGATATCATACACGATAATCAATGTCTGGGCTACGGGTTCCTCCTGATTCAACGACTGGGGATACCATTCATCTCGACGATTCATCACCCGCTGACCATCGATCGGTCAACCTGGTTCGAGTATCCATCGGACTTCAACATCAAGATGCGGCGGATTTTATACTATCCGCTGTTGATGCAGAGGTTCGTATCAAACCGGATGTACCGTATCATCACCGTTTCGCATAACGCCGCATTGGAGATAAATAAGGCCTTCGGCGTCAATCAGAAGAAGATATGCGTGATTTACAACGGGATGGACGCGAACCTATTTTATCCTCTCAAGGGCGTCAAGAAAAGGAAGAACAATATCATATTCGTCGGGAACGTGGAAGACCGCAAGAAAGGGATCATTTATCTCCTGAAGGCGATGACCCTGACGCGGAACGCGGTGAACCTTACCATTGTAGACGGCGGCGCTCCCAACCGGAGCACGGTACCGCATCTCATTGACAGGCTGAAACTGAACGGCAGGGTCACCTTTACCGGGAAGATTCCCATAGACCGGCTGATACGCCTCTATGCCCAGAGCGAAATTGCCGTGCTGCCGTCACTGTATGAGGGATTCGGGTTCCCGGCCGCAGAGGCCATGGCCTGCGAGCTGCCGGTAATAACCTCAACGGCAGGCGCCCTGCCGGAAGTAGTAGGCGAGCACATGAAGACCGGGTACCTGGTTCCGCCGCGCGATGCGGCCGCCATTGCAGAGGGAATCGATTTCCTCCTCGAAAAACCCGGTTTGCGAAGGCAGATGGGCAAGGCCGCGCGGAAACGCGTGCTTGAAATATTTACGTGGGAGAACGCGGCCAAGGAACTGGTCAAAATGTACGAAGAGGTCATCAATGCTTACCGTTGATTTTGACCGGCTCGCGGTCAGAGAGGGCGATGTCGTACTGGACGCGGGATGCGGTTTCGGACGCCATTCGCTGGAGTTCGTATCACGGGGGGCTGTGGTGTACAGCATGGACAAAGACATGGGGTGCCTCCGGAAAACCAGTTTTTCCCTGACCGAGATGAAGAAACGCCTGAATGGGCGGGAGGTTCGGTATCTGGTCCATTCCGGGGATGCGCTGAACCTGCCGTTCAAGGACGAATCCTTCGACCGAATCATATGCGCCGAGGTGATGGAGCACGTAAGCGATGACAATGCGGCGTGTCGTGAGCTGACCCGGGTGCTGAAAAAGAATGGAAGAATCGCCATCACCGTGCCCACGATTTTCAGCGAACATCTGTATGATTTGCTGACCTATGAATACTTCGCTTCTCCCGGCGGCCATATACGGAAATACCATCCCGGGGAGCTGGCCGGTCTGATGCGGCGGAACGGGCTGGAAGTGTACGGCGTTGGGTTCAAGCACGCATTTCACACCGTCTGGTGGATGATACGGAGTGTTGTTGGCCTGCATCGTGCCGATCATCCCCTCGCCAAAGCGTATCACACGTTTCTCCACCTCGGACTCTACTCTCATTTCATGCGACGGGTGGAGTCCTTTTTCAACTATTTTTTCCCCAAGAGCGTGGTTTTGTACGCGTGTAAAAAATAACGGCTCGTTGTAATTCCCTCCTGTCATAACCCATGTCACCGTCAACTAAATTGCACATCCCCCTCCCTTGATGGGAGGGGACAGGGGAGGGTGATTGTAACGCCTGATGCATCATAGAAGCTATTTACCCCCACCCCATCCCTCCCCCGTCAAGGGGGAGGGAGTCCTTGAATTAAATTCGCCTAACTCGAGCAATTATAAAAATAACTTGATATGGAGATGGATTTCAATAAGTCTGTCACCGATGGTAACAGAACATCACTATAATTTTCTCATTGCAAATTTATGAAAACGATTGTCTGCATCATACTGGCGGTTGCGGTAATCGCAATTCCAATGGCACGCGGCGAGGAATACAGGGGCAAAGAAATTACCCTGTTCGGAAATTCCGCCGAATCACTGGGGAGGGCCGGAACCGGCGTCGCTTCATCCGGCGTGGACTATTTTTTCCTGAATCCGGCCTCAATCGGGGATTCCGAGCGTATCGGAATCGGCATCCAATACGGTACACTGCCGCTGCCGACAACCTTTTATGACGGCGGAGGGTCGCTGGCGGTGCCGACCTCGTACGGGGTTTTCGGCATTTCCTTCCGGTATCTGCATCTGCCGGGCAGTCTGGATTTCAGAAACGGATACGGTATAAGCTTCGGGAGCGCCCGGGATATAACGCGGCAGCTGTTGATCGGGTTTTCACTCAACTTTTTTACTGGACGTGATGGGGGGACAGCCTATTTTACCGGCGGCGCACTCGGCTTCATGTACAAATTCCCCAGCACCGGGAACCGGTACGGGTTCTGCCTTCTTGAACCGAGGATCGGCCTGTCGATCCGTTTCGGATATCCGTTCGGAAGCAGCTGGAGACATGCAGATATGAACGACGTAACCCTGGGTTTTAACTTTAAATTTTTCAGCATCAGGCATTTCAATCTTGCGTTTTTCAATGACTATACGGCGTTGAATTACAGGGAAGTCCCGGTAAAATTCGGGATCGAATCGGAAATAATCGGTATGATTCTTGTGAGGATGGGATATGTTATACCCCATGCTTATAATGATGGGGATTTCACGGCCGGACTGGGGATGAAATTCAACTATGAAAGCTTCAAGGGATCGCTGAACTATGCGATTAATTTTTACCCCGGTATGAAATTTGTGCATTATCTGGGCGTTACTGTTGAATACGGGATGCTGGACCGGGAACCGCCCGTTACAGACATACGGACCGATAAAGAGTATATCTCGCCGAACCACGATGGCGCCAAGGACTTTGCGCTTTTCAATCTCACCGTGCATGATAGAAGCAGAATCAAGGGATGGAAGCTGCAGATTCTCGATTCAGGGGGCCGGATCATAAAGGATTATTCGATCTCGGAAAGGGACATGATCGATAAACTCACGGCCCAGGCCTTCTTCAAACGGATGTTTCAGAAACGTGAGTCCATGACGGTGCCCGAGCGCGTGATCTGGGACGGCACTGATGTGAAGGGCGATACGGTCACCGATGGCGTATACACATATGCTTTCAGCTCCTGGGATGAGCGGGACAATATTGCAGTTACTAAGGGAGGTACGATCGTCGTTGATAACACCGCCCCGGAAGTGGCGCTGGAGAAGAGCGATGATCTGTTCTCGCCGAACGGAGACTGGAAAAAGGACACGTACCTTGTTTTCTTGAAGATAAAAACCGCGCCAGATGACGAATGGGAGGCGGGTTTCAGGGACGCAATGGGGAGAGTAATTAAAAGTTATACATGGGAAGGAAACTCCGTTCCCGCCCGGGTGGTATGGGACGGAAAGGATGATTTAGGCGCAAATGCGCCGGAGGGGCTGTATAATTATTTTATCAGCTCCACCGATAAAGCCGGCAATTCGGCCTATGCGGAAATACGGGAAATAACCCTGACGCGGAAATATGAAGTCGCTGACATCACGCTGTCGTCTGAATATTTTTCCTTCAACAAGGATGGCTCATTGAATCTTTTTTCCTTTCTGTCGAGCACCTATGGGCTGGTGGACTGGCGGGTTAATATAATGAACGAAAAATTGAAAATCGTACGAGAGATAACCGGAGAAGCCTCGCTTCAAAAAATGATTTCATACGACTGCCTTGACAGCAGCGGGAAGCGGCTGGACGACGGCGTGTACTATATCAGGTTGGCCGCGTCTTTCAAGAGCGGGAACACGCCGGAATCATTCAACAAGCGTTTCGTCG
>Ga0154692_153_pt2 | contig 24263 bp, 23 predicted proteins | sample Rifle2008BG13ft_FD_116121 | JGI IMG/M metagenome (GOLD analysis project Ga0154692, IMG submission 116121) | Spirochaetes bacterium RBG_13_51_14
CGTATCTTTTACCGCTGATTCCTTTCCCGAAGTTTTCCCTGGAATCCTCATGCATGAAATCGAATATCGACCTCCCGATGATTTCATTCTTCGGGTACCCCACCATTTCGCAGAAGCGGTCATTGGTAAACGTGATATTCCCCAGCTCGTCGCCCTGTACCAGCCCGTCATTCATCGTCTCCACCAGCATCCGGTACTTCTGCTCGCTTCTCCGGAGAGCCTCCTTGGCGAGCTTCCGCAGGGTGATATTCTTCAGCACGGCATGGATCATCAGCCTGCCGGCGATCGGAATGATTGTCATTGTAATATCAACCGGAACCTGACGTCCGTCGAACCCCAGGTGAACCCACTCAAAACTGAGGCTGTCCAGTTCGTATACCATTGATAAAATTTCATCCATTTGAATCGCGGAAGATATGCCGTTCGGCTGCAACTCGGGAGACAATTCATCGGGGCTTTTCCCCAGTATCTCTTCCTTGCTGCTCGACCCGAGCATGCCGACCGCCGCCGTATTGCAATCTATAATCCGCCTCCCATCCATCAGAAGCTGGGCGTCAGCCGACTTTTCAAATAGAAGCCGGAACTTCTCTTCGCTCTCGCGGAGCGCTATCTCAATCCGCTTGATTTCGGTTATATCGCGCACGGTCTGTATGGCGCCGATGATGTTGTTATAGCCGTCATAGAGGGGCGATGCTTTGCCCCACAGATATATCTCCTTTCCAGTGGACGGCAGCGAAGGCACCAGCGTTTCTGCGAATATGGTCTCTTCCTCCTTGTGCAGCTTGATATAATGCTTCCGATAACTGGATGTATCCATTCCCACTAAATCAATCAGGATCGGCCGCCGCTCTCCGTAGAAGGGGACCGCGTATACGTAGTCTCCTTTCCCCATTATGGCGTCTTTCGTGACGCCCGTCATTTTTTCAACCGCTCTGTTCCAGGCGATCACTTTCTTCTCCCGGTCGATGACGAAGGTTGCGTCGGGAAGAAAATCAATGATGTCCTGAAGCTGTTTATGGGCCATTATCAGACTGTCTTCCATGATTTTTCTATCGGTGATTTCTCGGGTTGAAAAAACGGCGCCCAGGGGTTTCCCGTTATCCCCGACAAGAACCTTGCCGTATGTTTCAAACCAGAGCGTGCGGCCGTCCTTATGGTTCATACGGAACACCGCGCTGGCACTCATTAAATCTTTCCGGTGACGATCGATTGAAGCCATGATTTCAGGAAGGTCATCGGGATGCACCAGGCAATACACGGGCCTGCCGAGCAGATCCTCTTCGGAATAACCCAATATTATCCGGTAGGAAGGGCTCACATAGGTGAAGCGGGCCTGAGCATCGCACATGCTTACCAGGTCCAGCATGTTGTCCGCCAGTAGGCGGTACTTACGTTCGCTCTCTCTGATCAAATCTTCGAATTGTATCCGTTCCGTGATATCCTGGCCGATCGATTGGTATTCGGAGACGTTCCCCTGTTCGTCGAAAAGCGCCTGGTCAGTCCAGCGCTGCCATCGCTGCCCGGCGTGAGTATCCACCAGGCGCTCATACGTCACCAGGGGGTTGTTCCGGTTCAGCGACTCAACCCTCTCCCTCACGATCCGGCGGTCCGTTTCCGGAAAAAAATCGAGCAAACTCCTGCCGACCAGGTATTCCCGGCGCAGGTTGTAGTACCGGCAATATTCATCATTCACGAACGTAATGACGCAGTCCCCGGGAAGATAACGGCAGATAAGAACCGGCATGCTTTCAACGATTGCCCGGTACCGCTCCTCGCTTATTCTCAGTTTCTTTTCCATTCCGTGCCGGTAGAGCCCAAACTCGACGGCGATATACAACTCACTGATATTGACCGGCTTTACGAGAAAACCGTACGGCTTCGTAAGTTTTGCCCGGTGAACGGTATCGGGATCGGTATGGGCGGTGAGGTAGATGACGGGGATATCATACCGGGCGGTTATTTGTTCGGCGGTATCTATCCCATCGCGAGAACCGTTGAGCATGATGTCCATGAGAACGAGGTCGGGATTCCATCCGCCGATGCCCCGCATCAGCTCATCGTCCGATGAAGCGACTGCCGGCACGACGTATCCCCGTTCGCGCAGGGACTCCTGGAGGAATATTCCCGAGAGAACCTCGTCTTCAACGATAACTATCCGTGGACTGGCCATACGCGATCTCCAAGCGATAGATTAACCATCTCCCTATTATGGAGATAATAGTATGCAAAGCAAGTTTATTACCGCCGCAGGGAGGGAAGAAAATTCGCCGGGCCTATATATGCAAAAAGCACCGCTCCAGCGTGGCCATCAATGCTATTTTATGTTCGTTGGCGGCTTCAATTACCAGAGCGTCATTGAGCGAGCCGGCGGGCCAGACCACCGCGGTCACCCCTTCCTGTGCAACGGCGTCAATGCTGTCGCGTTGCGGGAAAAAAGCGTCCGAGGACATGACCGCGCCTTTCAGGCTGTGGCCTTTCTTTCTGGCTTTATCGATGGCCTTCTCCACCGCGCCGATTCGCTCCTGCTCACCGGTGCCCACGGATATGGCTGCTCCGTCTTTTACGAAGACGATCCCGTTGGATCGGACATTTATGTTCACATACCAGGCCGTGAGGCAGTCATCCAGCTCCGAATCCGTGGGCTTCCGCTCCACAATAAAGTCCCTGCCTCCGTTTTTAGCTGGATCGTCATTAGATATCATCGGGTCAACGATAAAATCGGCCGATGACCGTATCCTGGTGAGATACGGGACCTCCACCGTGAGCGATCCGTCCGCCAGGTTGCGCAGGTTGTAAAAACCCGATACTTCATCGCCGATATATTTCGGAATGCGGTCGATGTTCGATACTTTCGCAACCCGGATTGCATTATTAAGCTTCTTGGTTCCCTCGTTGCGTTTTAAGACAGCCAGGGCGTCGGGATCATAACCGGGTGCAACAACACCTTCGACAAATGTCTCCATGATGGCCTCCGCCGTTTGAACATCAACGTTCACATTGAATCCCACAATGGATCCGAAAGCGCTCCGTTCGTCACAGTTCCGTGCGACACGATAGATTTCAGACAGCGGTTCGCTTCTCGTCTCGACTTTGAATCCGCAGGGGTTCACGTGTTTCATGACGGCACAGGCCGGTTTGGTGAAAAATTTGAGTATATTAAGTGCCTGGCTCACATCCTGGAGGTTTGTCAGCGAGAGCCCTTCCTTGCCGCCTTTCAGCAATGCCAGATCACCCACAGACAGATTTTTATCATCAACCGGCGCGTAAGCAATAAATGGCTGGTGAGGATTGGTCCCGTACCGGAGCTCGTAGGCGACTTTTTTGTACGGATGCTTTTTACCCCCGATAACAAGCATCGCTTCGCTTGGAAAGTCGCTTTTAATCGCTTTTTTATACGCATCTTTAAAAGAGGAAACATCTGTTGCCACTAACACAACTCCTTGATCACATGGATGCGCGCGGACGTATGCGCGTTTACGCGCCGTAACTCTTCAGCGCCGCTATTTATTCCTATTCTTCAGTGCAAATTTTATCTTTCCCGTAGAATCGCGATAGAGGACAGCGACCGCAACCCGGTAATCGTCCTTCCCTTTTGCCGGGCTCAGTGACTTGTACAGCGCCGTCGCAGCCTCACGGGCCGTGCCGTACGGGATATCCACATCGATCGGCTCGCCGGAGAAGACCGGAAGGGGATCTGCATTGCCGCCGGCGTAGGTGGCGAGGAGCTTCCCTTTGCCGGGGGCCTTCGGAACCTCGAAGTAGACGCGCATGACGGTGCCGTCCGCCGCGCGCCTTACGATGGAAAGCGCTCCCCCGTCTGCAACGCAACCGCTGATGCGGGGCGTATGGTTCGGCGCGTCAGGCTCAAAATCCCATGCCCGGAGCGCATTGCCGAGCGCGGCCACCGGAGAGACCCCCTTCTTAAACTGCGCCACAATATCTGGCGTCTGCTTGCCGTTGCTCACCGCAATCCACTTCCACTTTCCAACAATTATCGAAGGATAGATGAGCAGATCAGGATTCCCGGATTGCAGTGCCTTCTCATCCGTGGGCTTTACAAAAACAGTCTTCCTTTCTCTCTCGAGGCGTCTTGCTTTACTCGAGGGACTGCGGCCCGTGATTGCGTACATGACCACATCGTCTCCGGTCGGGCTCATACCGATGATAATCACGCGCCCGGGATATTCCATCTGAGTTAACGTTGTAAAACCTTTTTCCATACTTCACTCCTTTCCACGTATTCGTACTTTTCTTCCATCTACTACAAGCCTTCCCTCGCAGTAGAGCTTTATTGCCTCGGGGAGTATCCGGTGTTCTACGCTCAATCCACGCTCCCTGAAGCTTTCAAAGGTGTCGATCTCCTCGACGGGATTAACACCCTGCAATATTATCGGACCAGTGTCGCACCCCTCGTCTACGAAATGAACCGTACAACCGCTCACTTTCACGCCGTACCGCCAGGCGTCTCCGTAGCCGTCAGTTCCGGGAAAGCTGGGAAGCAACGATGGGTGAATATTAATTATCCGGTTACGGTACCGGCCGATCATGCGGGATGTGAGAAGGCGCATGTACCCGGCCAGGACAACCAGCTCAACATTATATCTCATTAAAACTTCTATAACGGCTTCCTCGTTATCCTCGCGCGAAGCGTTACCGGCCGGGAAAACCGTAAAGGCCGAAATATTATGCTTCCGCGCTCGCTCCAGACCGAAGGCATCTCCCCTGTCTGAAATTACGCATGCGATCTCCACCGGCAGGTAGCCGGATTCTGTCTTGTCGATGACGGACTGAAGATTAGTCCCTGATCCGGATATAAGCACTGCTATTCTGGTCTTTTTCATTATACCATCATGAGCCTGTTGATGCGCCTCCTGAAACACACGGGGACAACCATCTCTCTGTTGTTGAGCCCGTTCCGGGCCCGGGTGGAGACGTAATGAACGTCCGCGCTAAAATAAAAGCTAATTATGTCCCGTATGTATATGTCAAGATTAATTCATTCAATGAGCTTTAAAAATTCATCCCGTGTCCGCATATCGCTCCGGAACAATCCCCGTACGACGGACGTTATGGTTCTCGCACCTGGCTTCTGCACTCCTCGCATCTCCATGCACATGTGCCTGGCTTTAACCACCACCGCCACCCCCTTGGGCTTGACGTGCAACATAAGAGCGTCCGCTATCTGATTAGTGAATTGCTCCTGCACCTGGAGCCGCTTGCTCAGCACATCCACGATGCGGGCCAATTTGCTGATGCCGACTATCTTCCTGTCATCCGGAACATAGGCTATATGGCAAACACCGAAGAAGGGAAGCAGATGGTGCTCGCACATGGTGTAAAAATTAATATCCCTGACAACCACCATTTCATCGTGCTCCAGCTCATGCGTCCGCCCCAGGATTTCAGAGATGTCTCTTTTTTCCCCCCCCAATATTTCTTCAAACATCCGGGCGACCCGCTCGGGCGTCCCCTTCAGACCGGGACGATCAGGATCCTCGCCGATGGCGCATAGTATATCGAAGACAGCTTTTCTGATTTTTTCCTTATCCAATGCTTGTTCCTCCCGGCGTCAGTCGTGAAGGCGCGGTTTCGGAACTGCGCCTTCACGACTGGTACTCCCTAACGTAATAATTATAATCCACGTATTTTTCAATAAAAAAATACCGCAGCGGATAAATATTGCCGCGCTGTACAAATTATAATAATCGACCATGCGCTACGTCCCTGAGCCTCTGGATCAGAGAAAGATAACGATACCGCGTTCATTGTAAATTTTTATAAACCACTTAAAAATGTGTTGATTTCAGGCAATGTGTATGTTAATAAATCGCCGGGGTGAAGGAAAAATTTGTGCTTTCAATAGAAGTGAAAGACGCGGTAACCATTACCATCAATCTCAAAATGGTAAACATCCATTATTCACGGGAGATTCTGCAGCAGCTGGAAGATGTCGCCCGTGAGCATGAAAAAAAAATTATTCTCAACCTGGAAAACGTGGACTCACTTGATTCTTCCACCATAACCATGCTCGTGGAATTTTACGGTTACTGCAAAGAAATAGGAAGAGAGTTCATGCTTATCAATCTCAACCCCTTTGTTAAAAAAACCTTTGAGATGCTCCATTTGGCAAAATTCTTCAACATTGTTTAAAACCATGAAAATGCATTCATCCTCTGCCATGATGATTCTGCTCTGCCTGCTCCTTACCGTCACTTCAGCCGCGGACGCCAGGCCTCGGAACATGGATCCACCCGCCCATTCCGTTATCCTGGATAAAAACCAGGGAATGTATCCGCTAGGACATCATCTGTTCATACTCGAGGATACAACCGGCGGAATGACCATACGGGAAGCCTCATCCGCGGAGGAGGCCAAGCGCTATACCCTCAGCAAAACAGATGCCCCCAGTTTTGGATTTAACAACAAGAATTACTGGGCACGGTTCCGCATCGTCAGCCGTTTGGGGCAGGATGAACAGTGGTTTCTGGAGCTGGAATATCCGCATCTGGACAGGATGGATGTCTATTTCCGTAACGCCGCGGGCGGTTATTCCATGAAGCGCTCCGGTGATATCTACCCCTTTGACAAGCGAGAAATCAAATACCGAAACTTCGTCTTTACAATCCCTGTGCCGCGGGCGGAAGAACAGACGGTGTACCTCCACTTCGCGGGAAATTGCTCCAAGCAGTTCCCCATGACGCTCTGGTCGCCGAAGGCCTTTGCTGAAAAGGTCGTCAAGGAAAAATTGCTGCTCGGCATTTACTATGGCATCATACTGGTCATGATCTTTTACAATCTGTTCCTCTATTTTTTTGTCAGGGACCGAAGCTACCTGTTCTACGTCATCTACATTGCATCCTATGGCCTTGTACAGCTGGCGTACAACGGCATGGCATTCGAATTCCTCTGGCCCTCGTACCCCGGATGGCATAATATAAGTCTCCCGTTCCTGATCGGACTCGCTATAGTATGGATGGCGATTTTCACGCAGAGTTTCCTGCATACGAAGGAATACACGGTCGTCATGCACCGCCTCTTACTGGTTGTCATGGGGATAGGAATTCTGGTATTGATCTACTCCCTTGTCGGCAATTATCTCATCGCAATACAATCTGCAATGATTCTCATGGTAATCGCCTCAATTGTTATTATTTCATCCGGATTTATCTGCATGATGCGGGGCTACCGGCCGGCCCGATTTTTCCTCATAGCCTGGTTGTTTTTTCTCTTAGGATTGCTTCTTATCGCGCTCAACAAGCTGCATGTTCTGCCAATCATGTTCATTACAGAATACGCCAACCAGATCGGCTCGGCCCTCGAAGTCACCCTCCTTTCACTGGCACTGGCCGACCGTATCAATATCATCAATCAGGAAAAAAACGCGGCGCAAGTGGCGGCGATTCAGGCTCAGGAAAAATACAGGCTCCTGGTTGAGGGATCGAACGACATGATCTACTCTCTTGACGAACACTGGGACTTCATCACGGCCAACAAGGCGATGCTGTCCTATCTGAAAATAAAATCTGAATCAGTCTCGTCAATGAACTTCTTCGACCTGATCTACGACGAGACCTCGGCAGCGGCGGTGATCAAAACCCTCATCGAGGAAAAACTGAAAGTCTTTTCCTCTTCGCGCGAACCTCTCAGCCTCGCGGTCATGTTCAAGTCAACCATAATCGATGAGCCGAAAGAGATGCAGGTCCGTCTTGAGTGCATTAATATTGAAGGGAAAAACGAGATCCTGGGGAAGGCCTCCGGAGTGGAAGAGGACGCCCTCACTCAATTCATCGACAGCGAACAGCAGAATATCACCATCGGCAATTTTCTTATGGCAGCCGAAGATGTTAGTCATCGGCTGACGAGAAATCTGAAAAAATTCATTAATCAAAAACAGGCCAATCTGGTCCGAATAGCCCTGCGCGAAATTATCATCAATGCAATCGAGCACGGCAACCTCGATATATCCTACCGAGAAAAATCTGAAGCGATGGCCGACGATACATACTTCAAAATTATCGCCGGTCGCAGACAGGACCCCCGCTTCCGCGACCGGCAGGTATATATAGAATATGCGCTCACTCCGATGAAAGTCATCTACCGGATCACCGACGAGGGGCGCGGCTTTGACCACCAGCGCATACTCAGGGATAATTCGCGGAACGCTAACCGCGACCTCCTCGCCCACGGCAGGGGGATTTCCATGGCAAAGAATATATTCGATATCGTTCAATATAATGAAAAAGGAAATCAGGTCACGCTGGTGAAAAAATTCAGTAAAAGCACATGATTTTTTCCAAGCGCTATTTTTTTTCAATCCTCCAGTTGATATTCGTATTATCTCACAGGGAGAAAAATGCCATCGAACGCATCCCGATGAAATCTCATAACAGGAACAAGATATGGAATTCATCGCCATATCATCAGACTGATCACGAAATGCGGCATTCCCTGGTATTTTCGGAGGATCGATGAGTGAAAAAGCCGTCATCCTTTTAAGCGGCGGGATAGATTCCGCCACGACAGCGGCCGTTGCGATCAGCAGAGGATTTGAACTCAGCGCCCTCATGTTCCAATACGGGCAGAAACACGGAATTGAGATTCAATCCGCTACAAGACTGGCTCGATTCTTCGGAATCGGATATTACGTCGTTATCGAAATACCGTCCGGGATATTCAGCTCGGCCCTCACGGACGAGCACCGCGCGGTGCCGAAAAACCGCGGCATAAACGACCATGAGATCCCGGACACCTATGTCCCTGCGCGGAACATCCTGTTCCTGTCCTACGCGCTTGCATTCGCCGAATCGATCGGCGCGAGCCGTATTTTCATCGGCGCCACGGCCGTTGATTACAGCGGTTATCCCGACTGCAGGCCGGAATTCTTCCAGGCCTTCCAGGAGATGGCGAACCGGGGAACGAAGGCGGGCGTGAGCGGTGACAATATTATCATCGAAACGCCGCTTATCAACATGAGCAAGGCTGAGATCATTCGAACGGGGATTGATCTCGGCGTAGACTACTCGCTGACCCACAGCTGCTACGATCCCGATGCGGATGGAGCCGCCTGCGGCCTCTGTGACAGCTGTCGCATCAGGAAAATGGGATTTCAGGAAGCCGGTACGCCCGATCCGACCCGGTACCGAATCTAGTAACCGCATGCTCTCTATACTGCTTGACATCCTTGTTCCCGCGCGTTGCGCCGCCTGCGGTAATCCCGCCGGTTCGCGGGATAATTACCTCTGCGGAAACTGCTCCGGCCGGATTCCGTTCTTAACCAACAGCTGTCCGGTGTGCTCCGGAGAACTATCAGGCGGCACATGCACCGTCTGCGCGGAGCGCCACTGGTATCTGACCCGCAACATAACCGTCGCCGAATACAGCGGCGTCATGAAGAAGATCATCAGGTCCCTCAAGTTCAACAAGCTTCAACGCATCCATATCGGCCTGGGGGTCATCGCCCTGGAAGAAATCTCCCGTCATCATATAGTAGCCGACCTTATTACCTGGGTCCCCATGAATTCGGGGAAAAAACGACGTCGCGGATTCAACCAGTCCGAACTGATAGCGAAACGCCTCTCCCGCGCCACCGGCGTCCCCTGCGTACCGCTCCTCCGGGAAAAGCGCAACATGCGCGCTCAACGGGAACTGGGCCTCCGGGACCGGTTCTTAAACGCGCTGAACCGGTATGCGATGGCACCGCGCCGGCATCTCTCCGGCCAAACGATACTGATCGTCGACGACATATTCACTACGGGCGCGACTATCAATGAATGCGCGCGGATTCTCCGCGCGGCCGGTGCGAAACAGGTAATTTCATTAACTATCGCCCGGGCGGACATAAAAACACTTGAAAAGTTTTAAAAACTATGGCACAATGGATCACAGCGGATATATGTATTGACCCCGGCATGATGCCAGTATATATTTGAATCTTCCGGTGATAATCAAAAAGATGCGGCGGTGAAGATTCCCAGATGACATTACAGCAATGGCAGGGAGCAGGTATATGAAAAGAAAATCAACTGATAGCGTTGAAATTCTTGTCCTGGAAGGGCGGATTGACCAGGAAGGTTCCGAAGAACTGGAAGCGGTGCTACAGGATTGCCTTGACAATGGAAAGCATAACATATGCATCGACATGATGGATGTGAAGCACGTCTGCAGTTCCGCCTTGGGCGTGCTGGTGGCCATCAAGCGTAAAATAAAGGACAGCGAGGGCGACATCAAACTTGTTGTGGTCAATGATAATCTGTTGAGACTTTTTGAAACGACGATGCTCGACAAAGTATTCGAAATATACGAATCCCAGCGAGAATGTCTATCCACCTTTGACTGACAGCGGCGCGGGTCATGAAAACGGATTTAAAAAAAATTCTGTCGCCGCTGGATGGATATCTCAGGGAAGTTGATGAAGAGATAAAAAAAAGGCTGCGGACGGGCATACCCATAATCGATACGAGTTCACTCCACCTGTTCCTGAGCGGCGGCAAGAGAATCAGGGCCTCACTGGTCATTCTCACGAGCGGACTGACGGGCCGTATTCCCGAGGGCATTGTTCCGTTGGCGGCGGCCACGGAAATCGTTCATGCGGCCTCGCTAATTCACGACGACATCATTGATCAGTCCCTGTTCCGGCGTGGCACTATCACCGTGCCCCAGAAGTGGGGCAACAAGGTCGCCGTTCTGGTTGGCGATTTCATGTACTCTGTTGCTCTCAATGCAGCGATCCAGGACGAAAACCCGGCCATATTCCCGCTCATGGTGATCGGCACCAAAGACATGATCATGGGCGAACTCTACCAGCTACAGTATGCGGACATCGATACCGCCCGGCGGGAACACTATATGGTCGTCATCGAGCTTAAAACCGCCCGCTTCATGGCTTCCTGCGCAAAGCTGGGAGCGATCAAGTCCGCGCTGGGAGCGGAAGATTGCGAACTGCTCTACCAGTTCGGCTTGAACCTGGGTTTCGCCTTTCAGATCGTGGACGACACTCTGGATATCATGCAAGACTCGGACCAGCTGGGCAAGGATGTGGAAAGCGACGTTAAGGATGGCAAGATAACACTGCCCATCCTGCATCTCATCGAGAAGGGAGGCTCGGCCGCGCTGGAGATGCTGAAACAATACATCGCGAATCCCGGTAATGATGAGTGGCAGGCCATAAGAAAGCGCCTGATCGACACGGGCGCCATTGATTACGCGGTGCAGTTTGCCGGCACCTACGTCAATCGGGCGCGCAGCATACTGAGCCGATTTCCCGAATCAGCATTCAAGGCCATACTGCTCGAGCTTTCGGATTTCCTGTTGAGCAGGACCTATTGATAATAATCCGCCCGGCAGCAGGCCCTCCCTTTCAAGAAGAAGCGTGGATTTTTTAGAAAATTTCTGTTGTAATAATTCAGCCCGTAATTATATTTGAATTGAGCGCCGGTCACCGGGCATGCGGAGAATGGCGATGATGACAAAACAAAAAGAAGAGCTATTAAAATTCTATAACCATGGTCTGGCCGCCTATAAACAGAGGCAATGGGACGCGGCAATACGGGCCTTTACCAAGGCCCTTGAGATCGATCCCAACGACGGACCCTCAACGCTCTATCTGGAGCGATCCAATGGCTATAAGCGGAATCCCCCCGGCGATGATTGGGACGGCGTATTTGTCATGACTACAAAATAAGGTGCGGCGGATAATCAGATGACGAAAAAAGTAATTCAGATAAACAAAAATCCGGTGTATGATATCGGGATGGTCACCACGGTTTTCAGCAAGGACACGGAATTTTTTGGCGACCTCACGTTCAAGAAATCGCTCCAGATCAACGGTTATTTTGAAGGCGAAATCGTATCCGGGGGCTTCCTCGTCATCGGCGATGGAGCTGTCGTCAAGGCGAATATCAAGGCCAAGACGGTCATTCTGATGGGTACCGTTCACGGCAACATCGAGGCGACGTCCCGGCTTGAAATCCACCCCACCGGAAAACTGTACGGCAACATCAGGACGGCGAAACTTCAGATCGCCGACGGCGTTGTCTTCGAGGGCGCCTGTGAAATGATCAAAGGTGACGCGAAAAAAACCGAAAGAGAAGCTGATGAAGGGGAGGCATCGAAAGAGCCGGCACAAGAGGAAGCCGCCCAATCGTAACACTGTATATGTCTGAAATAACCACCCACGAAGCCTCTTTCTATGAAAAGCTCGAAAACGGAAGCGTGCGCTGCGGACTCTGTCCCCACAACTGCGTCATCCGGGACGGAAAGTACGGCATCTGCGGTGTGCGGACGAACACTGGCGGCACCCTCTATTCCGAAATTTACGGGCGGCTTACCTCCATCGCCATGGATCCGATTGAGAAAAAGCCCCTGTATCATTTCCATCCCGGCAGTCAGATCCTTTCCATCGGCACCAAAGGCTGCAACATGAAATGCCCCTACTGCCAGAACTGGCAGATATCACAGAACCAGACCGCCCGGACCACATTTCACTCATCAGCCGACATCATTGACCTCGCGGTGCGGGAAGGATCCATCGGCATCGCCTACACCTATTCCGAGCCGATTATCTGGTACGAGTATGTCCACGACACGGCGCTCCTGGCGAAAGAGAAAAACCTTGCCTGCGTTCTGGTAACCAACGGCTTCATCAACCGGGAACCCCTGGATGAGCTTCTCGGTTACGTGGACGCCATGAATATTGACCTGAAAAGCTTTCGCGAGGAAACCATGCGCACGATACAGAAGGCGAATCTCCCTGACGTGATCGAAACAATCAAATCGGCTCACGCCCGAGGATGCCATATAGAGCTCACCACCCTGGTGGTCACCGGCATCAACGATACGATAAACGAGATGCGCGACATCATTGACTTCATAGCATCGGTGGATAAAAACATCCCCTGGCATATATCCCGGTATTATCCAAATTACAAATATGACCGGCACGCGACCGATATTCCGTTCGTGCTGAAAGTTCATGAAGAGGCGGTAAAAAAACTGAATTACGTATACTGCGGCAACGTGCCTTCCGGCACCAGTGGACACGACACTCGATGTCCCTCATGCTCGGCGACGGCCATCAGCCGAAGCGGCTATTTCACACGTATTGAAAACCTCAACGATAGCAGGTGCGCCGCGTGCGGGTTTGACTTGGGTATCATCCGCTGAAGCATGCATCCTTCAGCGCTGGTGAGAAAACTGAATCGGCAGGGGTGCGAATTTAAGGGCGATGTGGTTTTCAAATTCCGATCTCGTTGCAATGGTCACACATCGGTTGAGCTTCGCCGTCATGAAAAGCCTCCTCAGAAGGGGGCTCAGGTCGTATAAAACAGGCATAATCCCCATATTCATGCTATAATTGAATAATTTCACAATGGTGCCGATGGCGGATGAATCAACTGCTTCCAGACCGGCGCAATTAATAGCGATCATCCGAGGCTTCAATATCGTCTGTTCCAACCACACCGATTCCACTCGTGCCAGGTTGTTGATATCAAAGATACCTTCAAGGCTGATTATATAGATATCGTTGAATTTTTCAACATGCAGGTTCAGCATAATAAACTCAAAACTGACGTCTCAGTTCACTATCTAGCATACCTCTTGCGCTGTCAAGCACTCTGCTATCGCTCTCGTCTTATATGAAAGCGCGTGTCACTGCTGTATATATCAGTCTTTTTTATTTATTCCGCAACCGCCTGAGATTTCCCTTCATGGTGAGCGTGCTTCTCAGCATGCGGAAAGAGCGGCAGGTACTTCGCGCACCACATGTAGATCATGGCCATGACCGACAGGCCGCCCAGCATGATAAACCATTCCTGTATCGTCGGCCAGTACCAGATATAATCCCTCCAGGGAAAATTGGGCACCGATGACCCGTTGAGGACGGTGATAAGCTTGTCCGTTGTTATGGCGGCCACGCCGGCGATGATGCCGATGAGGAAACGCTTTTCCTGTTCGCGATTTTTCTTAGGCAGGAGCATGACGATGACGACCGCCAGTAACAGGAACTCAAGGACCAGCAGCCAGAGGCCGTATAATCCGCCCTGGAGGCTTATATAGCTCCGGTCAAAGAGCGGGACCCACCTGGTGGCCATGAGAACAACGTCAACAAGCCGCGCGATAAAGAACGCCACAAACAGTATGCCTGATATCTTTGCAATTGAATGGAAGGTCTCGGCAGGGACCACCTCCTTTTTCATGACCTTGCCGGCCAGGTAAGCGCACAGGGTCATGAACGCGGTCCCCCCGGCAGTGGCGCCGATGATGACCACGAAAAAATAAATATGATGCGCCCTGAACCAGACTGCCTTGCCGTACATGATATCCCACATGCCGCCGCCCAGGGAGCCCTGGTGGAAGAAGGAAAGGAACGTTCCGGCCGCCGCCAAGATCCACATGATCCGGTGAAGGTAATGACCTACGTAGTGAAGCGCCGGAATCGCGTCAAGAACCTTGTGCTTGAGCGCGACCGGCACGATCTCCACGCAGAGGATCATGAAGTACAGGGTCAGACACCATATCACTTCCGTCAGCATTGATGTCGGCATCAGGTGCTCGCCCCAGTTGGGGTACGTGTACCCGAACCATGCCCGGAGCGGCTGGCCGATGTCGAACACCAGGAATATAAACGTAAACAGGTAGCAGAGGAAGCCGATAAGAACCGTTGAGTTGATTATCGGCTCGAGTTTGTCGTTTCTGAAAATATAGAGCGCGAATCCCGTGGTAAAGGCGCCGCCGCCCAGGGAGACCAGCCCCAGGTCGCCGATGATCCACTGGCCGAAGGGATAGAGGTTGCTCATGTCGGTATAGCCCAGACCCCAGAAGAGGATCTGGATGCCGAATATGACGAACCCCGCTGTTAAGAAAAACATGACGCCCAGGGCAATCTTCACACCCGTTGAATAGCTGTTAAATTCCGCTTTGATTGTGTCTATGGCTCTTTTAATAAGTTCACCCACGGTTTTTCTCCTTCATCTGAATATCGGAGTCTATTTAAACTTCATCATTTCCTTGATCCAGGCTTTACTCGTGAGATAGTAGACCTTCGGATTAGGATAGTTCTTTGCCTGCATCATCGCTTTCCATTTTTTCTCGTCCTTTTCCTTCATCTCATCAATCGTGTGGATGAGTCTGAACGTCCGCTTCTTTTCGCGCGATAATAACCGGCTCAGCTCGGAACCGGGATCGTCCAGATCGCCGAAAACCATCGCCCTGGTCGGGCATGCGGCCACGCAGGCCGGCGTATAGGTCACGGCATTGATGTCCAGCTCGCCGCCGGCAACGGCCCTGTCACGCTCCCGCTTCCAGATGTGGCTGCAAAACTGGCATTTGACCACGGTGCCCCGCGACGCAACCGAGACATCCGGGTTGAGCGATTTCTTAAAGTCCCCCTCGTACCGCGGCTTCCACCAGTTGAAGGCCCGCGCCTCGTAGGGGCATGACGCCTGGCAGTACCGGCACCCGATGCATCGCGACCATATCTGGCTCACGATGCCATCGTCTCCCACGTCGGTCGCCACGACCGGACACACGGAAACGCAGGGAGGCTTGGGATTCTTCGGATCGTTCCCTTCGCACTGCTGACACATCTTCGGTATATAGCAGACCTCGACGTCGGGATATGCCGCGTCCCGGTCGTTGGAGACCTTCATCAGGTCGAGGAATTGTACGCGCTTCGGAAGATCGGAATCATCCTCGAAAACCGGCATGTTGTTTTCCTGCGCGCAGGCAAGCGCGCAATCGCCGCATCCGGTGCATAGGTCCAGATCTATAGCCATTCCCCATCTTCTTTTCATTTTCATATCGGTATACACCTCTTAACTGATTTTGACCCTGGTGTGCCACCAGTTCGCGGTCCCGGTAAGGGGATCGATATCATGCGCCATGATTCCTTTGGGATTTACTCCTTTATTTTTCGCGTACTTGGTATACGCCATGTGGCCAAACCCCAGCGGGATCGCTATGGTGTCGGGCGCCACCGTGTCGGTGAGATGGGTGCGCACGCTGCCGATTTCTCCCCAGGATGATGCTATGTCTATCCGCTCCCCTTCTGAAACGCCGTGTTGACCCGCCGTTTTCCGGTTTATCTCCACACAGAGCTTGCCCTGAGAGAACGTCTTCTGGTCGATCGTCTTCAGAGCATAGGGGAAGGCCATGCCGTCGCCGTCACCCACAAAGGTCAGCTCCACCGGGATCATGGAAAGCGGAAACTCATCGGAGGGCTTCAGGTTCTTTTCAATCAGCGCGAGCTGGTCTATCAGAACGCGGGCGTTGTAATTGACACCGCCCGCGCCAACGGACGCGCCGGAGGTCTTAATCAGGTCGACGTAACTCGCCCACGGGAAACTGGCCTTGACGCCATCGACCTTCTGGGCCAGGCTGATCAGGCAGTCGCCGGCGTGGGCCGATTTCAGGTATGGCTTGAGGGGAGCCCTGCCCGCCGATGTATCATTCTCGAGGAATGTAAGCGACGGGAACATGTAATCGGCGTACATGGCCGTATCGTTCAGGAGCGGCGTTATCGACACGACAAACGCCCTGTCCATCTTCTCGGCCAGTTCGGCTCCATACGCGCTCTTGTAGACCGGATCGGCCTCGTTGATGATGATGATCTCAAAATTTCCATTTTTGATGAAATCGTCCAGCCCCGCCAGTTTTTTCGATTCCTTGATGGAGGCTGCTGCGTTGGCCGAAAGAACCGGCTCGCCCAGCCACTGTCCTTTCTTCAACACAGCCGCCTGCGAGCCGGCCATTGTGTTGAGCGCGTGGACCGCAAGGAATTCAGCCGAAGACGAGGAAACGCCTTTCCCGCCGCGCCCGGCTACCGCGACGGGGTTTCGGGCACGAGAAAAGGTCTCCGCCACTTCTTCGATCTGTTTTACCGAGAGACCGGTCAATGCGGCAACTTTGTCCGGGGCATACTTTTCGACAACGGCCATCCACTCCGCGCCGCCGGCCGCTCTTCCTCTTTTGGAAAGGCGGTTGGCGATGCCCATCGCCAGGATGAGTTCCGTGCCCGGTTTGATGGGGAGCCACTGATCGGCCAGGGACGCCGTCCTCGTGCGGACCGCGTCAGCCTGAATCAGCCTCGTACCCTTCTTCTTCCATTCAATAAATGCCTTATTCATCGAGCAGGGTACTCCCCAGCCTTCAAGGAGCCGCGCTCCGAAGCTAAGGATGCAATCCGCATTGTTGAAATCATATTCGACAGATCCGCCCAGCGCGGCTTGTGAAAGTGAATTCAGCGAGGGCTCGTAATATGCAGCCGTGCTGCCGCACGCTTTAACCAGCCGATCCAGGAGCGCAGAGGCGAGATTGTCATGTTTACTGATTCCGGCGATCAGGTGGCCCCTCTTTTCTCCGATGAGCTTGTTCATATTTTTGGATACCGCGCCAAGAGCCTCGTCCCATGAAACCTTTTCGAAGGCCGAAAATTTGACGGTGCCCTTCCTGCCGACGCGCTTCAGCGGCGCGTCGATCCGTTCAGGGTGATAGAGGAGCTGGAGTGCGTTTTGGCTGAAGGGACAGCCGCTGTTTGACGTCTCTATTTTTACCGCCCGGTCGCCGATCATCCTGATGGACATTTCGCATTTTTCACGGCAGGCCTCGCAGATTGTTTTCAGATATTCCTCCTTGCCGCCGGCAGGCACATACTGATCCTGGGTCCACTCAATGAGCCATTGCATCCCGAGAAAGGGGGCTCCCGAGAAAACATAACCCGAGAGTCCGCCGACGATGGCGCCGCCGCCAATCTTCAAGAAGTCTTTTCTATCTATTTTTTTCATGGATTGTCTCTCTCCTCTCCAAAGTTTCACACTATCAGGATATTAATCGTGGCACACGGCGCATTTATTGCTGATATGCAATGCGGTGTGGCAATCCTCGCACTGCCCCATGAGCATCTTGCCTTTGAGCATGGCCGTGTTCGTTGAGCCGGCCTTGTCGCCGTGGCAGTTGCTGCAGCGCTGCTTTTTCCTGCCGTCCTCGAATGTGGCGGTCATAACGACCTTGTGGCTGAAATAGACCAGGTCTGGCTGCCGCGCATGTGATCCCCACGGCTTATCGGTGTCCTTGTACCCGCTCAGGAACGGTTTTCTCCGGGGGGTGGATGCCGGAGCACCCGTGACCGGGCCGTTGGGGTCATGACATGAGGTGCAGTCCCCGACAGTGGGAAGCCCCTTGAACCTGCCGTTATCATAATAGTCGTGACACGCGCCGCAATCATCTTTGCTTAAACCGTTATCAGGAAAATAGGTGAGTAAGTGCGACTGGTGATTGAAGTCTATCGGTTTCTCAGGATGATTGGCCATCACGCGATCGCACGCTTTCTGAGAAATGACAAACGTAAAATAGAGAGCTACAATAAAGGGAATTCCAATAAGAAGTACTGTCCGTTTCACCAAGCTTCTCCTTTTTTTTGTCTTAACTAAGTAAGGTGTACCATTGGCATTTTAATTATAAAACTGCATGTAAATTGCTTCTGTAAATTGCTTCTATTGAATTGAATATTAGATTTATTGATAAACCAATATAATAATTGAATTTCTGCCCCCCGCCGCTTGCGGCGGGGGCACACGCCAATTTTTATTTAGATATGCAACAAGTCTAATATATTTTAATTTCCAAATTTTATGTCAACAAAATTATAAAAAAATTCGCCCCGGCCGTTATTCAGGTGTCCCCAGTTGTTGTACCGCGGCAGCTACAAGATCGTCACCAGCGCGAGCCGTATCGGTGGATGATACGCCGAAGGCGGGTGTTATCCGCACTATGGAATCCGGGTTTATTTTAATCCGGTATTTCTTAAGAGAACTCCTGATATCACGTGCTATATTCCCGGCCTTCCGTGAATTCATGTCATTCAGGATAACGGCAAGGTAATCATCATAACGGCAGATGAATCCGTTATTCTTGACAACCTCCGAGATTGACGGCGCAATCAGCTTCATGATTGTATTCTTTTCATTATTATTAATATGTCCAATTTCATCGAAGAGTTGAACGAACAGGATAGAAAAATCTTTTCCCGAGCTCCATAGCTTCAGGTATTCATTATACTTCAAATGAAAATAGATTTTACTGTTCAGTCCCGTGCCGGGATCATTCATTACATCATTAAAAACTATAAAATCGTGAATATTCTTCAAGATGCCGGCCATGCCTGCTTTTATATCATTAATGTCACTCCCGCGGAGACCCTGCTGTCTCGACACATTTACGCTACCCAGGAAGGAATTGTTGTATATCAGCGGCATGATGATCTTTCTTCCGTCCTCGAGCACCATGGTCGCCCCGCTCCTCAGTTCCTTCCCCGCTTCGTTATCAATATCGATGGTATCAAAGCTGATGGAATCGATCCTCAGGAATGTATTCCCTTTTAACTCCATGGTCTTGATCAGCCTGCCCGGTGGATGGAAGAGGTACAGGGACACGCTGTCCGTTTCGAATGATCCGTGTATTCTGGCAAACTGTTCGCGGATATACCGGCTCAGGGTATCGGAAACCACGTTTGCGACATCCCGTGAAGCGGTCCGGTCTTCACGTTCAACTTCACGGTCTGCCGTGTTAAGGTCGATGGTATAACCCTCACCGCCCGCTTCACGATCGGGCTTCCTGCCGGCCAGTATGTACAGGGCAGCGGTGATAATGACGATAAAAACAGCGATGAGCGAAATCTCCAGCACGGTTCTGATGAGAATCTTCTTCCCGAAAGTAAATGGATACACCGCCAGAAGCCGATATGAGCCGATTTTATTAAGGAATATGTAAAATTTAAGCTGATCCGATCTGCCGCCGGATTTTTCGTCATAGTACCGGATAATAAAGGGATGGGACTTGCTAATGTTGAATTTTTCCTGGGTGAAGTCTTTCAGAATCGCTTCGAACAGATCGGCTGATTTGATGAAACGATCATTTTTACTGGAGAGCCTGATCGAAAGACTGCTGTCGGTTATGGCAAGGAGGGCGATGTCCCGGTATTTCCGGTGTGCGTATTTCAGGTAACCCGACAGATCGGCGGTCGTCGACGTCCTCTTCTCGCCGGCGATGCGCTTTTCCATCAGATAATATTCCTTTACGATAAGGTTGGTCGTCCGTATCAGCGATTCTATATGGTCCTGCTCGATATATTTAAACCGTATCGTGAAATAGAGGAACAGGCACGCAATGAAAAATATCAGACCGACGGCGATGGCCTTACCTTTCGCGGACATTATTGTTCTCTACGCGATCTTTCCTCGTCCGGAGACGGCACTTCGTATTCCTTGTCTTCCTCCCACACGAATGAACCTTTGCCGTTTTTTGATTTATCCATACAGACCTTCATGATATACTTCTTCTCATTGGGCCAGAACGCGTTCTTCTGGCTGTGATAGTAGCTGTCCAGGTCGCTGACGTATTTCAGGCCGTCGGGCCATATCTTGGTTCCCCTGCCGTCGCGCTCGCCATTTTTAAAACGGCCGATATAGCGCGACCCGTCAGTGAAAAACCAGACCCCTTTGCCGTGAATCACCCCGTCTTTGAATTCGCCAACGTACTTGTCGCCGGAAGGGAGGATGAGCGAGCCCTGGCCGCTCTGCTTATCGTATTCAAAATAACCGATGTATTTAGCGCCGAACCATTCGGACTTCTTGCCCCAGATATAGGTGCCGAATCCGTGCTTCTGGCCGTTCCTCCAGTCTCCCGTATAGGAGTCACCCTCCCCGACGGTGAGCTTCTTCTCTTTCTGCCTTACGCCGTAGCTCCAGGTGGCGTAATACTTTGCGACAACGTTCCCCTTGGCATCGTAAAGGAAGAGGGAGCCGTCCCCGTGCGGATTGCCGTCGAAAAACTGGCCGATGTATTTTGACTTGAGCCTGCCGCTCTTGTCATACGTGAGCAGTGTTCCGTCGCCGTTGGGCTTGCCGTCGATCATCTGGCCGAGGTAGTGCGAAACCAGGACTCCGTTTTCGTCATATATGTACCGGGATCCCTCTCCGGTTTCCTTGTCATTCAGGTACATGCCGAGGTATTTACGAATCATTTTCCCGTACTGATTCATAACAAACTCAGAGCCCTGCCCGTCACGCATGCCGTTGCTGAACTCGCCAATATATTTTTTTATCAAATTGCCGTTATCATCGAAGGTGAGGAGAACCCCGTCGCCATGCTTGAGACCGTCCTTGAACTTCCCTTCATATTTGCTCACCATCACGCCTTTGCTGTTGTAGGTAACGAGCGTGCCGTCGCCGTCGGGCTTTCCATTTTTAAACTTCCCGGTATATTCTTCTTTGATGGAGCCGTCTTGATAGTAGGTAACCAGCTTCCCTTCCCCGTCAGGCTTTCCATCTTTGAATGTCCCGGTATATTTGCTTGTAATTTTGCCGTCTTTATCATAGGTGATTAAAGTGCCCTCCCCTTCAGGCTTTCCGTTTTTCACCATGCCCGTGAATTTGCTCGTCACCTTTCCGTCCTTATCGTATGTAATGATGGTCGCCCGGCCTTCAATGACGCCTCCGAGGTACTTGCCCGTCGTTTTACTCACCAGGTTCCCGTCCCCATCATACGCATATACGTCCACGATTCCACTGGGCCTCCCATCAAAGAAGGTGCCAACAATCTTCGATTCTATTTTACCGTCCCTGTCATAGGTCACAAGCACGCCCTTCCCCTCAGGTTTGCCATCCAGAAAACTCCCAGTATATTCACTCCGGAGCGTCCCGCGCTCATCGTGGGTCTTCAAGGTCCCCTCGCCGTTCGGCTTATTGTTCTCGAATGTGCCGGTGTAGACGCTGGCCACCCTGCCGTTATCATGGTAGGTGGTGAGGGTTCCCCGTTCAAAATTCCCGTCTTTCAGGGTGCCTTTAAACTGGCTTACGAGCCTCCCCTGGGAATCATATTCCGAGACAACCACCTCGCCCATCGCGACGCCGTTCTCGAACACGCCCTCGATTTTCTTGATGATGTTGCCGTCCTTGTCCAGGGCGTACAGCACCCCCTTGCCGTGCGGCTTGCCATTTTTAGTCTCACCCACATAACGGTAATCGCCCCAGGGGATTCCTTTATCGCCGATGAGATCCTTTTTATCCTTCTGCAGCTCCCTCTCTTCGACCGCCTTTTGGCCCTGGTCGGTTCGGATCTGCTTTTTTGTGGTATCACACGAAGGCTGAATGAAGGCGACCGCGACCACGAGAATCAATACTATTCTTTTCATAACAGCTCCTCTCTTTATTAAATGTCACGGAAATCCCGGATCCGTATGCGGGAATTGAATAACTTCACCAGCATCATGGATGCGGCGCTGATGTATCCCCGTTTCTCAGGACGCCCGCAATATAAATTTCTATGGTCACAATGAGGATGTTGCCGAAAATTTCAGGTTTTAGATTTAAAGCGCCGCGCTATTGATTGTCAAGATTTTTCAGGCTTATTTGAATAAATTTTATAAAGTCCCACCGTAATTACGAAAAACAGTAATATAGTTAAGAAAATCAATATAAATTCCGATATTATATCCAAATATAGCTCATTTCAATTTTAAATAGAGGAACCCGGTGGAGCCATGAAATCAAAAAAACGATTGATATCCATATTCATGTTCATAATTATCATATTTCTCTCGCTCGGCATGTATTCCCGGAAATACGACTTTCTCCCTATCGATGCCTCAAAAATATCGAATTATGATAACGACCGCGTCGTATTCCAGCGGGTCGAGAAATATATCGATCTTTCAAGGGACAGCTCATTTGAGTCCCTGCTGATCATTAAAGACCGGAAAATGTTTCTCATGACGGACGGATACGACTCCCCCTATGATGCCAAGTCCAGGAAAGTAAAGGCGGAAATACAGAAATTATACAGCGAGCAAGAATCCGATATTGTCTGGACGAACAAGATCAACGGCAAGCCCGATTACATCCAGATCATGGACCGCCGCGCACAGGTCATGAATAATGGCAATGAAGAATTCGTGTCTACCAATTTCGGCACCTTCTACAAATCGATCCGGGACAAGTTTATCAAAGAACATGTGGACAAATTTCACCAGATCATGAGAAACCGCAGGGAAGCCGACTTCTATATCGACCGCAAGGCCCTGCCGCGCCCCATCTACCTGGAGGAAGTGTCTAAATATGAAGATAAGTTATATACCTTCGTAAAAGCCCGGTCAGCGGACGGCAGCATGTACAGCTGCGAAGACACCGACGGCGACGGGGTGACGGAGACATTTATCGTAAACGCACGGGATGGTTTTAACTGGGGATATAAATCCGGGCCGGACATTATCTTCATATTCAAGAATACCGATAAGGACATTGAAACCCTCATCGGCAAACTTGCCAATGAAGCGGTGTTCGGCAGCGTGGAAGATGAAAAGGAAATGGTCGAGACCTTTCCCAAGGATAAGGACATCTCCGACCTGATTAAATGGCTCACACCCAAGGAGCAGTATATTAAGTAAGGCCGGGTGCGGGATTCGCCCCGGACAGCCCCCAAAACACCCACGGCATCATGACCTGACCACGCCGCCCGCGGGCAAGGTCGAAACACGGGCCTGATTAATTCATATAAATCTTGACATCAGGCCCGTTTCATTTTATTTTTCCAGAAATATTTCAGCCCTGCCAATCGGAGATTGCCATGAAAATAACCGCGCTCGTGAAACAGCTCATGCTCCTCGCGCTCATCATCGCATCAGCCTGTTCGAAATCAGGCGACAGGGCCGGCGAGGTCGATATGCCGGAACTGGACAGCACATGCCGTTCGGGCCAGTGCGTGAAAGGGCAGTTCGAAACCGCGTACCAGCGCTTTGCCCTCATAACCGGCGATGCGGTCAACCTGCGAACCCGTCCCGACGTCACCTCGCGGGTGCTGATGCAACTGCCGGTGACAAGGAAGGTCACTGTGCTGTACGTCAAACCGGAGGAGGTAACCATCGGCGCCATGAAAGGGAGATGGGCCTTTGTCAGGGACGCCGTCAACATCAGTCTCCAGGGATGGCTCTTCGATCAATTCCTGGCCTATGCCGGCAGTTTCACCAAGCCGGATCATTGGAAGTTGAAGGAAATCCGGGTAATCCTGGGCGACTGGCTTACGGTGTACCAGTGCTCGCCCGATTGCAGGTTTGATATCATCCAGAATGAAATGCTGTATAAAAAAGACGGGAAAAAAACCGGTGATAAGATAACCGGTGACATTCTCCGGTATAAAAACGTTGTCTGGCTGAAAAAAGACAGGCCGGACGATTACCCCGTATTTTTTCACGAGTTGAGCACCGGCAAGCTCGA
>Ga0154692_172_pt1 | contig 23858 bp, 21 predicted proteins | sample Rifle2008BG13ft_FD_116121 | JGI IMG/M metagenome (GOLD analysis project Ga0154692, IMG submission 116121) | Spirochaetes bacterium RBG_13_51_14
CGTATCCGTTTTATAGATAGCAAAATCCGCGACGGGAGGTTCCCCAACGCGCGCAATCTCGCCGATGAGTACGAGGTGAGCGAGCGGACCATTCACCGCGATATCGAATACATGCGGGACATGCTCGACTGCCCCATAGGATTCGACAAAAAACGGCGCGGCTACTATTACACGGAGCCGGCATTCGCGCTCCCGAACGTCTCGATAAAGGCGAGCGAGCTCTTCGCCCTGTGCGTGGCGGAGAAGGCGCTCGAGCAGTACCGGAATCCCCCTCTCTATGACGCCCTTTCCGCCGTATTCGGGAAGATACTCGCCTCTCTTCCGGACGAGATAACGGTCCGCTACTCGTGGCTTAATCCGGACATCACCTTCATTCAGCAGAGCTATACCGTGATCGAGCGGGAAATATGGGACGCCATCTCGACCGCCCTGTACACGCGCTCGGCACTTAAAATAATCCACAGAAAGGCGGGGGCGGATGAGGCCACTGAGCGCACGGTTGAGCCGTACCATATGGTGAGCTACGAGGGCGAATGGTACCTGATCGCGTTCTGCACCATGCGGAAGCAGGTGCTCACCTTCGCCATCTCAAGAATTCAAAAATGCGAGCCGCTTGAAAAGAGCTTCACGCTTCCTGATTCGTTCAACCTGAAGGAATATCTCGGCGAGAACTTCGGCATTACCGTGGAGAGGGAGACCCACCGGGTGAAGATTGAGTTCATGCCCGGAGCGGCCGCGTATATCCGCGAGCGGGTATGGCGCGAGGACCAGGTACTGACGGAGCTCCCGAGCGGCGGCGTGTCCCTTTCCTTCACCGTAAATTCCCTGCGTGAAGTCAAGCGATGGGTTCTCTGCTGGGGGCCGATGGCGCGCGTTCGGGAGCCGCTGATCCTCGCGGAGGAGATCAAGCGCGACATCCGCGCCATGGCGGATAATTACATAAACATATAGAATCAAAATTATCAATTACTTAACTTATTCGATTTTTTTTCATAAATAAACTGATAGAAATGCGAATCAAGAATGGTAACCTTCCGCAAAAATTGTGCTGGACGTTCATATAATCCATTGGGATAATCATGAGAGGCATAAAACAATGCCGAAAGTATTGATCCATCCCGCGACCTATGACACCGCCGCACAGGCGGTAGACCGGGGATTCGGGCTCTTCCCCCTGAAGCTGAAAGGGAAAAAAGTGCTGATAAAGCCGAATGTTCTGCGCGCCGCGGAACCGCATGAAGGAATCGCCACCCATCCGGCACTGCTCCGCGCCGTGGTGGAGCGGGTGGAATCCATGGGGCCGGCGTCGATCATCGTCGGCGACAATCCGGGACTTTTCAACTACGGGGCGAACGAGGAGGCCTTCAACAGTACGGGACTCATGGAAGCGGCCAAGGGTTACTACCGCAACATCGGGAACGATTCGCAGAAGGTCGAATTCAACCCCGCGTTCATGCCGACGGTGAGCCTTTCGCGGGCCGTGCGGGAGACCGATGTCATTATCAGCCTGCCGAAGTTCAAAACGCACGGCCTGACCGTCATGACCGGATGCATCAAAAACAGCTACGGTTTCCTGCCCGGCGCCCAGAAGGCGGCGCTGCACAGGGCGGCCGGGAGCTCCGAACGCTTTCAGGAGATGCTGGTTGACGTGTTCATGCTCCGGATACCGGACCTGTTCATCGTGGATGCCGTGGTGGGCATGGAGGGGAATGGTCCGGCCTCGCCCGATTTAAGAGAGATAGGCCTGATACTGGCCTCAGACAACGGCGTGTCCCTCGATGCCGTGATCGCGCACATGATGGGTTGCGAACCGGATCGTCTGCGATTCCTCCGGAAGGCGAACAAAGCGGGATTGGGAGCGTATGACCTCAGTGAGATAGAAATCGTCGGGGAGCTGAAACGGCTTCCCGGCTTCAAGCTCCCCCCCTTCGGAGGGGAGTTTATCCTCACCAATCAGGCGATACAGACATTCATTCACAACAGGACGATCATGCGGCCCCTGGCCGACGCCGCGCTCTGCACCGGGTGCGGGACGTGCGTGGACCAATGCCCCGTCTCGGCCCTGTCAATGCAGGCGGACCAGGTCCCGTTGGTGAATGCCGATCTCTGCATAGCCTGCTTCTGCTGCCAGGAAATCTGTCCTGAAAAGGCCATTGCCCTGCGATGAAGATGAGGACTGTTACATTTCAGATAGTGCGAGGAAACAATATGAAAAAAATCAATGCTGCCGCTGCAATACTGTTGCTGGGTATGATATTATCCTGCTCATCCGGCATCAAAACCACGAAGAGCAGAGCCTTCAGTCTGGCGAACTATCAGAAAATCGCCGTCATGAACCTCGACGGCTCCGACCGTGAAGAGGGCAAAGTCCTTGCCGAGTCGCTGGTGCCCGTGTTCATGCAGGCGGGGTTTAAAGTCATTGAGCGATCGGGGCTCCAAAAAATTCTTCAGGAGCAGCAGCTGGGCATGACCGGCGTCCTGGATCCCGATACCATCAGCCAGATCGGAAAAGTAACCGGGGTTCAGGCGCTGGTGCTCGGCTCGTTCCATATCAAATCGGAAAGGAATACCGTCACCACGCGGGTCAGGCGGAGAGGAATGATGCGCCGCTGGCGGCCCGCTGCGACGCGTTCCGTCACCACCGTCAGATCCGTCTTTGACGCCCTGTCGGTCCGCCTGGTGGACGTCAAGACAGGAGAGATCCTTTTCAGCGCCGCGTCCAGTGAAGATATCGACGATAACAACATCGATGATTTTCTCAACAAGCTGTCGGATGAGATCGTGAAAGCGTTTGAAAAATAATATTGAGTGAAGGATCATGCTCTCGAAAGGGGAAAAATGATTATAGCCCGCGGCGTTGAAATGCCGGAAATGCAGGTCAGGTGCTCACGGTTTTACCAAAAGCTTCAATTATCCGGCACGTATCATGTATAGGATCAGATGCATTAATTTTACATGAAATTTCTTTACACCTTTCATGTACTTCAGGTGAATTCATCAATACGTAAATCGCGTCCGCGAGTGATTTCGCGGTACATCGTTTAGAACTGATCACACCGCCAAGGCCGAGTGCTTTAATCCGTGCGCCATTGTCAAATTGATCAATACCCCACGGCGCGATCAGCTGGGGTATGCCCGCTTTTAGAATTTGCGCCAGCGTGCCGATGCCGCCATGGTGCACCACGGCTGACGTGCGGCTCAGCAGATTACTGAACGGCAGATATTCAAAAAACCTGACATGAGCAGGAAGGTTTCGTGGTATCTGCTCCTGGAATTTGGAAACCAATATGGCCCGTACCCCGAGTTTTGATGTTGCCTCCACGGCTTTCTCAAAAAATGAAGAATACTTGTAATTGGTCGTTCCCGGCGTAATCACAATCGGCGCATCCCCGCCTGAAAGAAACTGTTCGAGCTCGGGAGACAGCACACTGTTGTGCATATGTCCCTCATCAAAAAGCGGAAAGCCCGTGAGCTCAACCTGAGCGGGCCAATCCGGCTGAGGTTTGGCAAACCATTCCGGGAAAAGCCCTATAACTTTATACGGCGAAAGCATCCAGCCGAGCACCCTTCGCTGCGGGGGAAGGCCGATCTCTTTTCTTAATCTATTAAGCGACGGACAGAGATCGCGGTCAAACACTCGGTGGGCTGTATAAATCGCAATACTGAATGCCCATCTCGGCACCCAGACCGGATATTCCTGTATCGAAAACAACGGAGGATCGTATGAGGACATGAACATCATTGGAGTCAGGTTGATGCTTATCATCGGCAGCCCGAATTTCTCATTTGCCAGCCGGGTGCCCAAAGAAGAAATATTGCAAACTGCGACGGTCTCTCCTTTTATGTAGTGACTGGCACAATAATCGAAAACCGGTTTCATTGGTCGGATGAATAAATAATCGCAAATCGCACGTCTCATATCGGGTTCGCCCGATTTACCGATCATATCGAGATATTCATCCGCACTGCCGATAGAATAAAAATCCAATCCTGCCTGGTTCGTTGCATTCTCAAAGTAACTATTGGCCAGAACCGTTACCGTGTGTCCCCTCTTTTTAAGGACGGCGCCTATGCCGAGAAAGGGGTATACATCTCCATGACTTCCGATAGCAACCATTATAAATTTCATATTAATAACCATGAAGAGTTAGTGACGAAGAAGCAGTAGGAGGATCGATACGCAACAGTATGTCAACATCCCCGCCTGGGACATGCTTGTTTTTCTATCGTTATTATTCGTGTAGAAATCTTTTTTTTGACGCATAATTTCAGCATTCATCAACATTTAAATCGCTATCGTTCATGTCCGTTTTTCTCATTAAGCGGCACGGCCTTGCCATTCCGTATAACGGCCGCTTCACCAGGCCTGATGTTACCGATCTGATCTGCTATATCACCCGGGTCCTTGACAAGGAGTGCCCCTGGGGGAACCTCGCGTCCGCTTGCAACCCATACACCGGCAGAAACACGCGCTTCAGGGCCAAGGCAAACCCCGAGGTACGGAGAGCCGATGTCTGTATAGCGTCCGCGGTAAGCGACCCTTATGTTTTTTGATAAATTCATGTCGAAGAAGCAGGAATTGGTAAGCGCACAGGAGTTTTTCCCGAGCACGGAGCCCTGCATCAGTATTTGGGCAGCGAGCGCTCCCGGGTATACCACCGAGGCCAAAACTATTGAATTGCGCCCGACTACCGCTCCCGTGCCGATTACCGACCCGATGACGTGCGCTCCATCCAGGATAGTTGCCCCTTCAGAAATGAACGATTTGCTTATTATCGCATGGGGGCCGATTGTAACTCCCTTCTGAATAATTGACAGCTCAATGTGTGCTGAATGGTGGACCTTCGACCGGAAGCTCACCGACCGTAGGCCTTCAATCAGGCGGCCGCCAAGCCATGGAAATCCCCTGAGGAAGCGCCACGCATACCATGATACGCCCCCCACCCACCATCCGTATCGCAGCCGGTCAAACCAATATGCGGCAAGAGCCGCCATGTTAACGCGCTGTACATGGACCCAGTGATTGACATTGCACAGGTAACTGTCGCTGATGGCATACGTCTCCTCATCGTGTCCCAGCAATCCGGGTGGCATTGTATAGTGAATCACATGTTCCTTGTACGGCAAGACCAACGGTGTGGCATGATTTATTGAGCTTTTACCGCGCAAAAAATAGAACGGCGCAGTCCACACCTTTTTGGAAGGCGCGCCCCCTTCGGTAGGATTCAGGCCGTCGACGTGGCTCGCAAAGTCAGTAGCATGCGACGTTGGAAGGGAACAAACTACTGAAACCGACCCGCGACGTTTCTCCGCGGAACGAATGAATCTGCGGAGCACAATCCTGGAACAGGCGACAGAATCGGAAAGAATGAACGCGCCCGTTCTCTCCTGCCGGGCCAGTTCTTCTGCTTCTGCGAAGTTCCCCGCCCGCACGATGGTCAGCCCGGCTGACAAAAGCTCGCGCTCCATCATTTCCCCGATAGTGCGATCCAATAGCCACGCGTTACGTGCCGGCGCTTCAAGGGGATAGATAAGTGAAGGGTTATGCACCAGTAAAACACGCATGGCCTTTAATACCTAACAGGTAATGCACGGACATATCTAAAACTTCTTTTGTGATCATAAAAAATGAAATATGTTACCGAGAAAGTTCCAAAAAAAAATCCTGAAAAGGCATTGGATTTCCTAATAATTAAACAAATGGGGCTTAAAAAACAAAGTTATTAATTGTTATTTAATTGTAATAACTGTCAAGCTGATTTATAAATTTTAAGCACATGATTGCACAGTATGGGCATATAGTCAAGAATGTAACAGCGGGCTCAGAGCCGCTCAATCTGGTCGGACCAGTAAAATGCGTAGTTGATTGACTCGATCACCACTGCATCTTCGCGGGTTGTCTTTCCAACATATTCATCAAAGTCTGTGCATTATGAAATGTATTGAATTTCATCTCCTTCTGAATTACAAACAATGATTGTAGCGTATCGCATATGAAGATCGATCCAATGAAACCGTTTTCCCATATTCTGCCTTACTATCGTCAATATTACCATTGACAAATGAATAGTATGGGAGTACCTTGATGAAACTCTTTTGTTTCGTTCCACTATTCAGCATTGTTTTATAGGTGCTAATGTGGCCGGCATTATTATGACATCCTGTCATTTGCAGGGAGTGATCAGGATACAGCCATCCCCTGATTCTTGCAATACAGTATCAAGTTCATGATGCAATCATAACAACCTATGTGATAAAATTGGAATTTATGGAAAGGAACAACGGGATTGACTTCGTGAGAGGATTGGCTATTATAAATGTTGTCGCGGCGCACTGTGCATTTTACAGATTCTCGAGCATTAATTTAAACTTTTTTATAAATACAATAGGCAGGTTTACAGTCCCGTTCTTTTTTGTTTCTACCGGCTATTTATTATATATAAAATTACAGTCCACGAATGACAAAAATAAATATTTTATAAGTTTTATCAACAGGGCTCTCCGGGTATTTATATTCTTCACCGTGCTCTGTTTTTTCATGGACGTGTTTTTTTATATGGTTCATGTGACCGAGCAAATTTTTTATTTTGATAGCTTCTTATGGAATGCGGGAATGTTGATTTTCATGGGCATGTTTTCAATAAGCTCGGTACCCCTGTGGTACGTATTCGCAGTTGCTCTGTCCGTACTAATGATATATATAGTAAATAGGAAAAAATCGAATACCACTATATTATTGCTTATATCATTAATATTGAACTTAATCGGATTATTCGGATTATGGCAGGCATACAGCGTATTTGTTTTCTTGGTTCCGTTTTTTACAAGGATCGCATTGTTCTTTGGATTATTCTACATAACATTGGGGTATTTTATTGCTGAAAAATATGATAAGGTTAAAGACATAACAAAAGGCTTTAATTATCCGGCAATGGCTGTTCTTTCATTAGTGTTATTAATTGTTGAGCGTTCATTTTTTCTATTATATTATAAAGTAGGTTATGGGGAATATTATATAAGCAGCATACCACTCGCATTTTTCAGCATGATGTATATTATCGAAAAGAACAAATCATTCAAGGAATCATTTGTGACAAAAATCGGGAAAAACCTGGTAGGTATTTACGTTTTTCATATATTCTATCTAACTATTTTTAAAAATTGCATCCTTATTTTTTATAAGCCGGGTGAAACATTTCTATCAGATCTATTAAGTCTCCTGATTACGTTTCCAGTAATATATTTAAGCAATAAAAGTTATCTATTGCTCGAGAAAACTAGCATGTACCAGAGATTTATTATCAGGAAAGAAATCCCTATTGCAAATTAACCTGTTTGTGAACGTCCCCTGGCCGTTCATTCTTTGATCAATTCCCTGATAAACCGGATGAGTTGCCCTGAATTATTAAATTTAAGGCACTGTTCCTGATACTGTAACCGGTACAAGTGTCTTTCTAAAGCCGATACAGATACTTCGACGTGCTCAGTACAAGTGAGCCGTCTTATGTCAAAGGACTGGTTCTGAATAGGTCGGATTTTCCTATGTAATAACCCTATTCAAAAATTCGCTTTTTCACTTCAGGTGCTTGAAAAAATATTCCAGAAGATCCCAAAACAGCGAGTCTTTTCTGCCCCTGTTGGTTTCAACGACATTCGTGATTTTATAGGGCGACTGGGCCGGATTTTTCGTCAGCTCGTCTTTATCTATATCAAAAACAAGAATTGATCCGCCAATGATCGCCGCCGGTTTTCTTGAATCCAGCCAATGATAGGACCATTTCCCATAAAGCTCCCCTCGCAATTTCGACGCTTGATAGTAAAGTGCTGAAATCGCCAGCCATCCCGTTGTTGGACCATATTCAGAATCCCAGGTTTGAGCATCCGGAATGTGATAGTTAGGTTCGGAAGTGCCAAAATAATCCAGTTTAATATTTTTTATGTTATTATCTTCGACATATTTCTTCAATCTTAACAGATCCTGACCCCAATCAAGGGACGAATCCACCAGCCTTGTATATCGCGCGTCTCTCGGGGTTGCTTCGTTGAAATATGCAATGAAGTTTGGATAATAAGATACTGTCGATATGATCAGATAACCCATAAGGACGAAAACCGTAATCTTTGGCGCTGTGATGCCCCTACTATCCTCATATATTTTCTTACAAAAGAAGCCTATTAATAACAGGACGAATGGCACTGTTGGTATAAGATGGCGAATGCCGATATTGAGGGAACCGATGAGCGCAAAAGCCCAATAAACTGCAATGGGCATCACAATCAATGCAATAGTCCATCTATCCTTTTTCTCTTTTGGAAATCTGATAATGATATAGCCAATTGAAGATAAAAATAAAATTATTATTGTTATGGGTGTTTTAAGAAGCCAGGCAACCGGAAAATACCAGGAAATTGTTTTCATAGAAAAGTGCCCCAGAATAAAGATAAAATTTCCCAATATAACACGACCAATGGTAAATGCTACTCCCAATAAATAATGTCCCAACGCCATGGTGATCCGACTACCTTCAAACATATGGAAAAAGTTTCGAATCGTTAACGTGCGTGGATCATCAGATAAAATATTCTCAATCAATCTATGCTCAATCTCAACCGGAGTACCCCAAATAAATAAAATATAAACCATCCAGACAAAAACAAACGAGATCAAACAAATCCAAAGATACGGCTTGAAATATATCCAAAACGATGTGGACAATTTCTTGTTCTCTTCCTTGTCCATAACTGCCTTCACAACAACTAAAAGAAATAGAATACCAAAAAGAAGCAACGCAGACATCTTACAAAGCTGCGCCACAGCGAAGGCCATGCCAGCAAATATGATGTTTTTCCAGGTAATTTCAGTAATCGCTTTATCAAAATAATAAATAGTGATAACATATCCAAACGCGGCGGCGATATCTGTCGTAACAAGCCTGCCATGAGCAATGATATCAGGATAAAAAGCGAACAATGTTAACACCACAAGGCCAATTTTCAACCCATATATTCTAACCGCCCATTTATACAAAAAGATTCCAAGGCCAATCATCAAGAGCATCATCGGAAGCCTTGCCCAAAAAAATACTTCTTCAGCGCTGTTTCCGTCTTTATAAATCATATACTTGCCGGCTTTCAATTGGTCGATAGAATTCCAGGAGTCATCATTTTCAGGTCCTGCAATGCCGGCCAAAACCATAAAGACGCCCGAAAGGGCTTTTGCCAGCGGCGGATGTTCCGGATTAAGTCTAAAATCGAGATCTTTTATATACGTATATCCGGCAGGAATGTGCATTATTTCGTCGCACGTGCCAGAATCGCCAGGGATTCCAAAAGCGCCATTTGACGAAAAGAAGGCGATTAAAAACATGATAGACAAAATAAAAACAGGAGCGATAACGGAAACCGCCTTTTCTCGCTTCGAAAAAAAATTTTTTATCCTAACAAACATAACTTCTTCGTTTATAAAAATCCTTTGCGAAAAAATAACGTATAGATGCAATACCGGAGGAAATGAATCATGGCAAGAAGAAAAAAAATAAATAGAACTTGATCAAATTCAAATTTGAGATACTATAAGATAAAAACTATAGCTTAATAAAATTGTAAATCTATCTAAAACCATTTGACGACGTACAAATACTATGGCCAGGCAGTATATAAAACAAGCACAGTAGGGAGACATGCCATGAGTTTTATAACAATCTTAATCCCGGTATTCAATGAAGAAGAGAATTTACACGAACTCAACGTGCAGATAACGAATACTATGAAAAATACCAAGGAAAAATATGAAATCTTGTATGTTAATGATGGCAGTAAAGATAACAGCATGGATATCATAAAACAATTACAAAAAAAAGATCGCCGTATTGCATATATTGATTTGTCAAGAAATTACGGTAAAGAGGTAGCGATGGCGGCCGGCTTCGATCATGCGCGCGGCGACGCAGTAATCATCCTGGATGCAGATCTACAGGACCCGCCCGAACTTATTCCGATTATGATTTCTGAATGGAAAAACGGCGGGTACGACGATGTCTACGCCAAAAGAATATCGCGTAAGGGTGAGTCATTTATGAAGAAATCCACTTCATGGATTTTTTACCGTGTTCTGGAAAAATTTACAAAGGTTCCCATTCAAAGGGATACCGGTGACTTCAGGCTGTTAAGCAGAAAGGCTCACGAGGCATTGAGGCAGTTGCGGGAAAACTGCCGGTATACAAAAGGGCTTATCAGCCTCGTCGGCTTTAAGAAAAAAGCGATCGAATTCGAACGGCAGCCGCGATTTGCGGGCAAGACAAAATGGAACTATATAAAACTTTTAGGCCTCGCAATCGAGGGAATAACTTCATTTTCCATTATGCCGCTGCGTTTTTCAACGATATTTGGATTTATCATATCCATAACGGCGTTCATCTACCTCGTCATCATCGTGCTGAAAACACTGTTATTTCAAGACCCGGTAAAAGGTTACCCGTCGCTCATGAGCATAATTCTGTTCATGGGCGGGATCCAGTTCATCATACTCGGTATTATCGGGGAATATCTGGGCAGAATCTTCTATGAAACAAAAAAAAGGCCGCTCTATTTTGTCAATGAGTACTATGCGGGCGATCATAAAAATAAAAAAAGAATTTCTGCGCACTGAGTTCATAAAGCTTATAAAATATGGATTCGTCGGCGTGCTGAATACCCTGGTGTGCATTGCCACCATGTATGTTTTCAGAACCATCGGCCTGGAATATCAATCATACACCCTGATAGGATATATTGTGGCCATTATTTTCAGTTTTTTCATGAATAAGCAGTTTACGTTTAACTATAAAGCGGATGATAAAAGGGCGGTAATTATAAGGATGATTCGATTTATTTCGGTTTCCATCTCATTATTGCTGCTTGTTCAACTGCTGGAGTGGTTTTTCATTGCAAAGATGATGCTATCCGAAATTCCGGGCGTCGGAATTCCAATGGTTATTTACACGCTGATCGGTTTTTTGCTGAACCGCTTCTGGGTTTTTACTTAATATCTAGAATCTATATACCCCCTCCCCGGGCGAAGAAATCCCCGGAGAATTCCTCAAAGGCTATATTCTCTTTTAACACAACCTGGCCTCCCTGTAAATATTCGTACGCCCAGGTTTCAGCCGCATTCCTGTTGGTTGCGCCCGTGCATTTACCAGTGCTCCAGGTGCCGTCGGGCTTTTTTTATAGGCCCTCGTAGGCCCTCTGCGCGCCAGGCAAGGATCGAACTTGCGACCCACGGCTTAGAAGGCCGTTGCTCTATCCACTGAGCTACTGGCGCTAAAATGAGTCGGGGTGAGAGGATTCGAACCTCCGACTTCCTGCTCCCAAAGCAGGCGCTCTAACCGGGCTGAGCTACACCCCGAAACGCGATTCAACCTATAAAGATGACGGGTTTTGTCAATATTTTTTCAGCGGCTGCCGCCTGTTCGGAAGGGTCACACTATGGGCACGTCGTCATCGTTCCGGGTCTGCGCCTCGCGGGAAACCGCGGTATGTGATTTGTCCATAAAGTGCTCTATGTTCATGTGCATCTTTTCCACCATGGACACTATCGACTTGGTCGAATCGGTGATGGTGAGTATCTTGTGCGTGTTCTCCTGCGACAGATCGTTGATGGAGCCCACGGTTTTGGAGATCTCCTCGATGGCGAGCTTCTGCTCGTTCATTGCGTTTGTAATCTGCTCCGACCGCGATTTCACCTTCTCCGCGTTTTCATCCACCGTCTGGTTCGCCACGGTCTGCTGGCTCATCTGTTCGGAGATGACCGTGATTTTTTCAACGATCTTCTCTATATCGCTCATGATGCTGTTGATCCGCTCGACTGCGGCGGTGACATTCTGGTTGCCGCTTGCGATCTCCTGCTCGTTGGTGCGGATCAGCACGTCGATGTTCTTTATCGAAGAGGCGGTCTGGTCCGCCAGCTTGGAGATCTCGTCGGCGACCACGGCGAAGCCGCGGCCGGCGTCGCCGGCGCGCGCCGCTTCGATGGCCGCGTTCAGCGAGAGGAGGTTTATTTTGTCCGATATGTCGTTGATGATCTGTATGATGCCGGTCATTTCCTGGGAGCTCCTGCTGATTTTGCCCATGCTCTCATTCATGATCCTGAGCGACTGCTCCCCGGACTTGGCGTTGACCGATATCTGGTCTATCATGGTCAGCGCCTCCTCCACCAGCGCGTTCATGGTGATGATGATTTCCGAGAGCCCTTTCATGGTGCCCAGCAGCTGTTCCAGGTTGGTGTACTGCTCGTCCGCGTTATTCTTGACGTTGTCCACGCCCGCGGTGATCTCTTCTATGGAAGCGGTGACTTCCTCGGTCGCCGCCGCCTGCTCCTGGCTGTACTCGGTGAAATCGGATATGGTCGAGGAGAGCGACTCCATGGAATCCACCAGGGACATCGTGCTCGTATTGAGCACGTCCCGTATGAAGACGTTCTGCTCGCGGTTCTTGTCCGCCTCGCTCTTCGCGTACGCCTCGGCCCGCTCGATATCCTTGGCCATGTCGAAAAACTTGCGGAACACGGCGCCCATGCAGAACAGGATCATGACGGTTATGCCGACCGTAAACCGGGAATGAGGGCTCTCCGGGGTGAGGTCATAGTAGATTCTCGTATAAATATACATGATATCGATAAATGCCCCGTGGATCGCGATCGTAAAGCCTACGAAAGAGGGCAGGATGTATGCAAAGCGGTGGTGCCTGATCATGTCATACAGATAGCACACCATCGCGTACAGGATCATAATCCCGATGAGCGCGTCGCGGAGCTGGTACACGGGGCCCTCCAGCCCGCGGCCAAAGTCCGACTGAATCTCATCCCACCCGGCCTTGTGCGATGTCTGGGAGATAAACGCATCCGGCGCGGCGAAGGCGATGATAAGTATCAGCGCCGCGAGCGCGAGACCGGCAAGAGTGACATACCGGTTCATGGCCTGCCACCGCGGCGTCAGCTCGGTCAGGGTCTGCACGAAAAACGGAACTCCGAAAAGAAAGAAAGCCCCGGCAAGCTGCTCGACGCGGTGGAACTGCATCCCCAGGGAAACCTCGAATTGCCATAGGCCCACTGAGAGTATGATGGCCTCGGAGAACACGAACATGAATCCGAGGAACGAGAGCACCATCATGGAAAGATGCAGGAGCTCGCGCGAGCGGAGGTACATGTATGAAAACATGATCCAGCCAAGAAGGAGAATGCCCGAAAAGACAGCCGGCAGGAGGAGCTGCGACATCATCATAGGAACTTTGAAATCATGCATAGGTGGTTCTCCATTGTGCGCGGATTAATACGGAGATTAATGCGCATGATTTTAAAAAAGTAAAGTAAAAATTGATATTATTCGGATTGTTTGATATTTTCTATCGATATTCGTATGGCTGGAAAACGCCGGGGCCGGTCAGAAGCGAACCCAGGCGGGACGATGTCTTATTTGAATTTAGGGTTGTCCAGCTGCTTCCGAAGTCCGTCCAGCGCTTAATAGGGCATGTCAACGACCGATAAATTAACCAGCCACGCGGGTATGCTTCCGCCGGGGTTCGCCTTGTTCTGGTAGGTAACCATGGTTTTATTGCCCTGCCTGACGAACCTCCAGTAACCCTCTATCATGGGCATGCGGACATGCTTCGGTTTGGGCGGTATCGTCGCGTAGTCGATGGCCCTGAACGCCCGCAGAATTTCCGCTTGCGTGCGCGTTATGTGAGTCTGGATGATAACGTCGCGCTTGTCCACCACCGGCGCGCTGATGACGTTGTACTGTACGGGATTGACCGGCACACCGCCTCGCGGCTCTTTTCGTTAAAATGCATATCTTCTTGACTTCTGATCTGTTTGCGGTAACATCTGCCTGTAAGAAAAAAAATTATTATCCGGAGATACGAAAATGGAACAGTTACGATGCAAAGCATGCGGATATATCATTAATGAAAACAAGCTCGGCGATATCTGCCCGGCTTGCGGCATGCCCCGTTCGGCATTTGAGCCGTATAAGGAAACCCTGTCGAAAAAAAGAAAGATGATTCTGGGCCTGAACCTCCATCCAATAGCCCTTCACTTCCCCCAGGCCTTCGCCGCCGTCATTCCGCCCTTTATACTGCTGGGCGTTGCGGCCGGACCTTCGATCGGGTCCCAGCTCATGGCGACCGTTCAGGTGCTATCAGTGATTCTTCCGCTGACCGTATTGGCTGCTGTTGGCGCCGGTCTTATAGACGGCAAAACGCGGTTCAAAAAGCTTTCCACGCCGATCCTGGTGAAAAAAATCATAATGGGAACAATCTTGCTGGCGCTATCCGGAGCGACCGCCGGTGTAGCGCTCGCGTACGGTACCGAATATCCGGGAAGATTGTATCTCCTGATCCTTTCGATTGGATGCATAGCCTGCGAAATCACTCTGGCCCAAATGGGCAAAACCTTGATAAATGCCAAAATGCCGGGATAAATATGTGAAACCCGGGTTCGTATCCCCGGATATCTTCATGGAGAGACGTATGAGTGAGGAGTGGTAAAATTCTGCCAGTAAATAAGAGGTACCCAAAACAGATATTCATTCAGCTTTGGTATGCTATCTCATTCTCAATGTATAGAAACAAATCAAACCTGTCACCTCCGCAAGAAGGCAACAGGTGTGATTATTACCATCTAAAAACTATTTTTAAAATTACGCAACTTTTACCCTGACAGCGTTTTCCATAAAATCCTTATAGGGAGCCTCTATTCTGAGCAGACCGTTGTTATACTCAGCAGTGGTTTTATCAGCCTGAACCGGACAGCACAGAGATATTCCTGCTGTATATTCAATGTCCTCACGAGGCGCGCTCAGGGTGAAGGCATCATCGCGCAGTCTGAGGTCAATATCCTCTTTTTTTACCCCGGGAATCGTTACCTCAATAATCAATTTTTTATCGTCTTCGCTGTTATAGGTACAAACATCAGGAGATAGTTTGATTCTTTCTTTTTCCATGATTGAAACCTCCATTAAATAATATCCATAAAAAAGCCATGATGAAATTATGTAAATATACTTAGAGTCGGAGGCAATGTCAATAGGGTTGTTGAGTTTTTTAGTTTTATCTAAAAAACTGTCCCGGAACATATTTCATCTGGTTTTGGGACACCAGCTTTCGGAAAAATAACCCCCAAAACATACATTTGATGTATCCCCGTTCGGCGAAAAATGTATTTGTACCGCCGATTAACGTTCTTGACCTCAAATTTCATATAGCGTATTATATCAACAGTATATTAATCAAAGGAGGCTGCTATGGATTTCCGCGAAAAAAGCTGGTGGCTTGAAACCCTTCCGGCAGACCTGAAAGCCAACGAAGCGCTTGAATCTTCAGAAAAGGCCGATGTCGCAATAATCGGCGGCGGATACACCGGCCTCTCGACCGGCTATCATCTAAAACTTTTGGAGCCGAAGCTGGATGTCAGGATACTCGAAAGCGAGGTTTGCGGTTTCGGCGCCAGCGGCAGGAACGGCGGGTTTTCCATGACCCTGTTCGGGCTTACCAAGGGCATAACCAAATTTCGTTTCGGCGATGACAAGGCAAAGGCGGCCCAACTGTACATGGAGGAGGCCGTCGACTATCTCCATGGCATCATAACAGCCAACAAGTTGTCGTGCGAATACGAGCGGAACGGCTACCTCCTGGTGGCGACCAGCCCGGCGCAGATAAAACGTCTAGAACACGACTTTGAGATTATCGATCGCTGGGGCCTGAAAGGGATCGAGCGATGGGATGTGAAACGTCTCTCAAAGGAATTCAATACCGGATACTACCGGTTGGGCTGGTTTGAACCGCGATGCGGCATCCTCAATCCGGCAAAGCTCGCGCGCGAGATGAAGCGCATCGCCGAGAAAAAAGGGGTTATCATCTATGAGAACTCGCCGGTCACCGGTTTTGAAAAAAAGGGTGACGGGCGTTTTCTCGTCAGGACCGAAAAGGGCGCCATTCGCTGCGACTATCTGGTATTCGCGACCAACGCCTATTCGCTCGTGTTCCCGCAGCTGAAGTCGATGCAGGCACCGGCCTTTACGCATATCGTGCTGACCGAGCCGCTTTACCGGAAACAGCTCGCATCCATCGGGTGGAAGAGCCGCGCCGGCGTTGAGGACGCCCGCGACTTCATCCATTACTATCGCCTCACGGCGGACAACCGCATCGCCATGGGAGGCGGCGATGTATCGTTAACATTCGGCGCCAATTTCAACCGGGACGTAAACGACAAAATTTTCAGCCATCTGGAACATCACATCACCGAGGTGTTTCCGCAGCTCTCGGGAATAAAAATCACCCGCCGGTGGGGCGGCCCGGTTTCCATCACCGTGGACATGTCCCCCGCCATCGGATATATCGGGAATGACCGGAAGGCCATCTATTCACTCGGATGCATGGGACATGGCGTATCCATGACCTCCCTCAACGGCAGGACCATCGCGGAAATGATATGCAAGATGAAAACTCCGCGGACCGAACTGTTCTTCGTCGGCAGGAAGACCATCCCCTGGCCGCCGGAACCGATCAAGTTCGGCATCTCCCAGATGGTCCGGGGATATATGAAGCTGGAGGACCGGCTTATCTATAAATGAATTGAGTTAGGCGACTTCCCTGTTTATTGCCCCTTTATCAATACCATACGATCATCTTGATAATAACACGCGTTAGGCGAATTTAATTCAGGAACTCCCTCCCCGGTCCCCTCCCATCAAGGGAGGGGAATGTTGCATCCGAGTTGACTTATTAGACAGCCACAATAAAAAAAATCGCCTAACTCGAGTAATAATTAACTTTACAGAAAGATAGGTATCCATTCATGTTTCGGTTTTATGCATCCACGTGCCGCGACCACGTGATTATTAATAGACTTATTGCATAACTAAACATAATTATTCATTGGGGCTGTCCCAAAAGCCCCCTAAATCCCCCAGAGGGGGACTTTTTCGCACTAATATTGTATTGCTTGAAAAGCCCCCCTTTGGGGGGTTGGGGGGAACTTTGTGGACAGCTTTATTTTAAATAATTAATGAGTTACAAAACATCTCTCATCATATCAAAGGATTCATTATGAACAGTAGACTGCCCGGAGCGATAGCCTGTCTGATCATCAGCGCATCACTGGTCTATTCATTGCATCTGTATGCAGACGAATGGAAGCTCCGAAAAAACAGAAAGGGGATCCAGGTATACACCAGGAGCGTCCCGGGATCAAAATTCAAAGAATTCAAGGCGACGACCGAGCTGGAAGCAAGCATGACCAGCATCCTCGCGCTCATGGAAGATATACCATCATATCAAAAGTGGTTTCCCCGATTACGGGAATCAAAGCTGTTGAAGATGATCAGCTCCAGGGAGATGATTCTGTACCAGGTGATGGACATTCCATTCCCCGCTCGTGATCGCGACAGCGTTTTCAGGGTCCTCGTGACGCGGGATGCGAGGACCGGTTCCGTGACCTTTAATCTGTCAAGCGCCTGGGATTACGTCCCGGAGCAAAGCGGCGTGGTCCGGGTGAAGATAATATCGGGCAGCTGGACATTCGTCACGGACCGGAATAAAGGCACCGTCACGGTGGTCTACCAGATGCACAGCGAGCCGGGCGGTTCGTTAACACCGCTGCTCACCAACGCGGCTGTTGTGAAACGACCGTTTACGGTTCTTATGAACATGCGTGAAATGCTCAAGGAGCCCCGTTACCGGGACGCAAGGAAGAGCGATGTTCGGCTTTTAAAGTGAAGCGGAATGCTTTTTCAGGCTATGAAATCTATTCAACGTCATATCGGCAACTGGTAAGCATGCGATTCAGAACCTTCATTTTCAACACCAATATCCCTTCCCCGTCTTTGCTTCTGGTTACCACCAGCTGATCCCCTGTCTTGATGCCGAGATCCGACCGCAGATCAACCGGTATAACGATCTGTCCTTTCGGGCTTACCTTAACGACTCCGTACACTATTTTATCTTCAGGATTATCCTTTTCTTTCATGAATGACACCTCAGACAGGTTCCTTTTACAGTGCACGATAGACCATTTTTGTCAATGGAAATATAAAAAAGTAAAATAGTTTTACATATATTACTTTTCTTATTTAACATATATATATTACAAATTGTACTTGACATTACTTGTATTACTCACAATGATTTTATCAATCATTCAAGGAGAGAGCAATGCACGCCCTCAGCCCTTGTATGGAGAGAGTTTCTCCATGCTCATTGATATAGCATAACTTTTATAGAGGTATGTATGGCTGAAATGATTCATATAACGTATAACGATAAACCTTCAGCGCTTTACACCCTATGGAAAGCCTTCCGCTCCCGGAACAGTAAATTTACCGGCAAAGACAGCATCCCGGTTATACACATACATCGGTCGGCGTTCCACATTGATCCAAAACATATTAAGGATTTCCACGAAATATGCCGGATCAGCCCCACAGAATACCTGCACATTCTGTATCCGTTGACACTCGCGTATCCCTACATTATGCTGATACTCTGCAAAAAAGATATTCCCATTTCATTGTTCAAAATACTGAACACCCGGGGCAGCATTACCCTGCACCGGCGCATACGGCCCGACGAAATAATGGAAATCAATTGCCGGAATTCGCCCGTGCGCATTATCCCCAAAGGCCTTGAGATCGACATCGTATCCGAGATGACGACCGGCGGAGAGAGGGTATGGAGCAATACCACGACGTACTTCTACCGGGGAAGATTTGGCGAAAGCAATGGGGCAAACCAGCAGCCCTTGCTCGAACGGATCAACAGCGCGCCCGTGGTGCATGAATGGTTTCTGCCAGCAAAGGACAGATTTCGTTTCGCACGGGTTTCCGGCGACACCAACGGGATTCATTATGGATCGTTCTATGCCCGCCTGTTCGGATTTAAAAGGGATTTCGCCCAGCCGATACGCGTTGTCGCGCAGTGTGTTTCCCACCTTCCCGGTGATTCAGCAGAAATACCGGCACGGCTTGATTTCTTCCTTAAGGGCCCCGTCTACTATGAAAGCACGCTCCGGTTGACGAATGTACGGAACGGCAACAAAAACAGATTCGACTTGTACTGCGAGGGTAATGACAAGGCATGCATCAGCGGCGAATTACGCAACATAACTGTATAGCGTAAATTTATATTGACATTATATAACTATAGCCTATAGATTCTTCACTTTATGCTGCTTATTGCACAGGGAAATCTAATTATTAATAGCTTTTGTGTTGGCGCTCATTTCAATCAACAGGACCTATCGGCCCGGTTCGGTGCAGATCGCGAAGTCATATGCCACGGATCATCCCCGCAGGGCCATGACGGCATCATTGTCTTGAATAACAATCGAGCAACTGATGTTTATGCTCTTGATGATATGACCCGCTGGATGTTGCGGATATAATGTGTGTAAAATAAATCCTGATTGGGTTGAGCCGGATAAATGTAATGAAAGAAATCTTATACAGCGATATTGTAAAAGGCGTTAAAGAAATCTGCATGGAGGCGAATTTCAACCTCGGCAGCGACGTTATCGACGCCTTTCGTAAGGGAATCGAAGCGGAGGAATCGCCGGTGGGGAGGGACGTGCTCAAGCAGCTGATCGAGAACGCCGAGATCGCGGCAGACGATAAAATCGCCATGTGCCAGGACACCGGATTTGCCGTATTTTTTGTCGAGATGGGAGACACGGTGCGCATAGCAGGAGGCGCCATCACAGATGCCATCAATGAAGGGGTACGGCTCGGGTATGATGAAGGATGCCTGAGAAAGTCAATATGCCACCCCTTCACCAGGAAAAACACCGGCGACAATACGCCCGCCGTTATTCACTACGAGCCTGTCCCGGGAGACAGGCTGAAGATAACCATCGCTCCCAAAGGCGGCGGCAGTGAAAACATGAGCGGAATCGCCATGCTGAACCCTTCAGACGGCGTGGAAGGCGTTGTACAGTATGTGGTTGGAAAAGTCATAGAATCAGGAGCGAACCCCTGTCCTCCGGTCATCGTCGGCGTGGGCATAGGCGGCACCTTTGAAAAGGCGGCCCTCCTCTCCAAAAAGGCCCTGCTGAGGACAGTCGGTTCTGTTAATCCCGATCAGGAAGCGTACGCTCTTGAAAAGGTCATTCTGGATAGGATCAACAGGTCCGGCGTGGGGCCCCAGGGCCTCGGAGGCCGCGTAACAGCACTGGCGGTGCACGTTATTATCCATCCCTGCCACATGGCAAGCCTGCCCGTTGCCGTGAATATCAACTGCCATGCCTACCGGCATAAGGAAATAGAATTTTAGGTGATGAATATGCCTGAAATACGGATCACGCCTCCCCTGAGTGACATCGATATAAAAAAGATCAAGAGCGGGGACCGGCTTCTCATAACCGGCATAGTATACGCCGCCCGCGATGCCGCCCACCGGAGAATGGCGGAACGTATCGAAAGAGGGGAAGAACTGCCGTTTGATATACGAGGGCAGATCATCTATTATATGGGCCCAGCGCCGGCACGACCGGGTACCGCGGTGGGTTCGGCCGGGCCGACAACGAGCGGCAGAATGGACCGCTATTCTCCCGCCCTGATAAAAATGGGGCTCAAGGGCATGATCGGCAAGGGGCCTCGATCCGAGGACATGATTCGCACCATGAGGGAATACGGCTGTCTCTATATGGCGGCGGTTGGCGGAGCGGGCGCGCTTCTCTCGCGGCGCATAAAAAGCTCAACAGTAATCGCCTGGGAAGACATGGGGGCAGAAGCGCTTCGCAGGATGGAAGTTGTTGACTTTCCTGTTATTGTCGTAAACGATTCAGAAGGCAGAGATCTGTACCGGGAGAGCGTCAGCAGATACAGGATTGATGGCTGACCTGATTTATTATCAGAATAAAAAATTTATTTACAATAATAATGCAATTACTTATTGTTGCCCGGCAGTCAGGCAGGGATCCTGATTTCCGTTCCGGCAGCACTACCGGCCTATAAAAATAGATAGCAAACAAGGCCGGCAAATATATACAAGTTTTCAAAAAAAAGGAGGGGCACATGAGGCTCACGAATATTGCGATAATAACTTTGATGATTCTCGCATTTGCGATAGCGGCGCTACCCGAAACCACTGTCGAAATGGGAACGCGCCTCATGAAGATGAACGACGATCAGCCCATCTTCCAGAAAGTCAAGGGCGACGCAATGCTGAATATATACGGGAGCACCGGCGTCCTTAAATTTCAGAAGAAGCTGGTTATGGCGACATACACGGAAAACATGGGAACTCCGTCTGAAAAAGAAAACTATATCTGTTATTTCTTGGCCCCGGCTGATGACGCCGGAAATGCATACCTCATGTACAACTTCAAGGCTCTGGCGGATATAAAATACGCATACCTCAAGGGCATCCGCAAGGCGAAAAAAGTAACCGGCGCTGACAAGAAGCTCAGCTTTTTCGGCAGCGACTTCACAAACGGCGATCTCGGCAAGCCAGATTTTACCGAATGCAACTATAACTACCTCGGCGACAGACAGATCATTTTCAAGGGGAAACCGTTCAACTGCTACATGATAGAGAGCATTCCCAAGACCGATGAAATCATGCGCGATACGGGTTACGGCAGGAAAATAACATATCTAGAGAAGAAGACGCTTCTTACCCTCCTGCTCGAGTTTTATGACGAAAACAAGATAAAAGCTAAGGAATTGCGGCTCCTTAGGTTTACATCTCTGAAAAACATGAAAGGTCAGATGGTTTTTTACTATACCGGTTACGAAATGAAGAACTTAAAACGCGGAACAAAGACCGAACTTCTCTTTAACAACATGAAGTTCGAACAAGAAGCGAATATCTCCCCGAATATATTCACGGTTGAGTATATGACGAGAAAGTGGTGGTAATCGAGATGCGCCGCCGGCCCCGGAGGGAGCCGATGCCCGGCATAAGGGCATGGGAACGCGCTTTTCTCCGCGGCGAACCAGCCATGTATCATTGACTAACTCCTTGTTGTTGAGAGCCGGATAGTGAACCGGCTCATAGACCCGGTTTCGTTAGATATATTAATCCCGCCTTTTCAACGAATATAAAACATTAGACTTTTTGCAAAACTCAATAATCAATGATTTTTTCCCGGGGCTGTCTAATAGATCAATCAGGATTCAACATCTCCCTCCCTTGATGGGATGGGTCAGGGGAGGGTGATTCTAAAAAAATTAATAATTATGAGCGGTTATGCAACAATTCTATTATATTTTTTTTATTCATCTTGCGATATTTATTGTGCGCTAAAACGGATGGAGCGGACTACATGTTATGTTATAAGGAAACTTAAAAGATATTGTATGAATGATTCCTTTTGCGCACTTCCAAAGTAAAATACTGTTTCAGGGAGGATTTTTATGAGAATCAAAAAATTTCAAATCGCGCTTTTCACCATGGCCGCGCTCTTTTGTTCGGCCGTTTCTTATGCCGCTGGAATCGGCGGATATTTCACCACTCACTACGGAAGCTATAAATGGAATATTGACGAGTCAATTGATCTTTCAGACTCGACCTTTGGCGGGATCAGCTCGCCGTCACAAAGCAGGCCGGTCATCCTGGGAGGCGGATTGATCTGGGATACGAATCTGGCAGCCGACAGGATATTCAACTTCCGGCAGAATATAGGATTTGAATCCTTCAACTCAAGCCAGATCAAGCTGACGCAGTTCAGCCTGACCAACACGTTCGGTTTTTCGCCGGTAAGGACGCGTCTCTTGCGATTCTGGCTGGGACCGCAATTGAACCTTCAATACCGCTGGGGAAAAGACGCGCACAGTTATTACGCGGCCCATGTGTTGATTCCGGCTTATCCAGGAGCAATTTATAAAATTAAAAGAAAATATGAATTTTTTTCTGTCGGCACCGGCCTTGCCCTGGGATTGAACTTCAACGTGCACAAAAACGTTACCATCGGACTTGAGACGGGAATCCAGATCGCCACATCGCTCTGGGGCAAGGGAAAGGATATCGCCCGGATCGACGCGTCCTGCTGGGGCTACGAGGGGTACGTGTCAGTTTCCGTGCTGGGGCGGTTTAATGATGAATATGCCTCTTCCCAGTAGGTTGATCGTCTTCCCGGCTAGGCGCCCGTCCGAAAACGGTTCGTCCGCCGTATTTATGAGATTCCCGCAATTCATTTTCAACAACACGTTCGAAATGCGCGAGCGGCTCATGTTGTCGTTCGATGATCTCAACTGCCTCATGAAGGCTTTTCAGCGCCCGCTGTCTGTCGGCATGTCCCATCCTGGCCCGGCGCACCGCGTTCCGAAGAACGCCGATTGTTTCATCATACACCGCAAGGGGCACGGGAAAGGGCTTTCCGTCCTTGCCGCCGTGGGCGAAGCTGAAGCGCGCAGGGTCATCAAACCGGCACGGCGCGCCGTACAGCACCTCGCTCACCAGTGCCAGGGACTGCATGGTGCGCGGCCCAAGTCCCTCAAGTAAAAGGATGCCGTCGAAGCTTCTCAGATTCCGCTCATACGCCATAGCCAGAATTCCGCCGAGGCGCTTCAGGTTCACGTCGTCTCCGCTGACGTCATGCCGCCGTGGCATGATTATCTTCCGTATCTCCTGCATCATATGAGCCGGATCCTCTTTTGCAATAGAGACAACGGCATCGCGCGCGGAGCCGGCCTTTCGATCAACCAGATTCAGTATCCGGCCCTGGTTCAGGCCGTATATGAAGGCATGAGGCTCTTCCACGAATGAAACGATCTTCGGTGAGTGCCAGTGGTATCTCCGGGCGAGGCCGGTGGCCGCGTTAAGGCCCTGCTGGACCACGGCCCATTCACCGTCATCGGTCAGTATGAACGAATGAAGGTAAATCTGGA
>Ga0154692_117_pt1 | contig 23746 bp, 21 predicted proteins | sample Rifle2008BG13ft_FD_116121 | JGI IMG/M metagenome (GOLD analysis project Ga0154692, IMG submission 116121) | Spirochaetes bacterium RBG_13_51_14
GCTGAGCTTTGTCGAAGCGAATTCGCGAAAAGCTTCGGCTTAAACCAGCATTAATGTATTTCATGGAAGGCTCCTATACTTCGACAAGCTCGGCACAAGTTCATGCGACAATATGGCCTTTACCTGTGAGCCTGCCGAAGTATCGGCTGTGAATTCTCACCAGAGGGGATTTATCCTTTGCAAAAAGACCACTCTGTGCAAGCAGTTGCTTTAAATTTAAATATCAGCTCAAAACCAATCGAACATTAATAAAAGATTGCACCCCTATAATTCAAAAGGATCATCTTACGGAAGATTACGACATAATCACTCCATTGATTATTATACATAAGTCTTACCGAAGCCTTTGGTTTCAATCAAATAGGATGAGAGGGTGAGATTGTTTAAAAAGTTACCATGAAGCTTAAACAAATTTGATTGATGAGGCGTTTCGCGCGCTTGCGGTGCGCGAAACGCCTCATCAATCTAGTGGTTTCAGAAATTGAATGAGTGAAAAATCACGCGGGCTCGGCAATAGTATGGCGATAGGCGCACTGCATACATCAATCATGCGAATGCAAAGCGCCTAAACCAATAGTTATGAAGCGCATAGTACAACCAGCCACGGAAAAAATCAGTCAACCCAAAAATTTTTCGCAAGCGCTCTGCGCTTTTTCCATAGTTCGCCCTTTTTCTTAAAATCAAGCACGCCGACGCCCTGATCGGCGTCCTGGACCTGCCAGAAGCCGTTAACCGCGGCGCTTAACCCGCCTGAAAGCATCTCAAATCCCTGGGCGGTGTACAGATCCGTTTCGCAGCCTCGATTAATGATATACTTAAGCTGGCGGCACGCCTGCTGGTTTTTCAAGTGGAGCAATTCCAGTAACGCCTCGACCTCTTGTTCGAGTTTGTCATTCGGCACTACTCTGTTCCACAAGTTCCAGTCCACGGCGCGTTTTGCAGGCATAAGCGCGCCGATAATGTTGACTTCTTTCGTACGCCGTTTCCCGATATATCGCGACATCCGCGTCGTGCCGCCCCATCCGGGCGTAAGACCGCTGTCGACTTCAGGCATCCCCCATATCGAGCGTTCGGTCGCGATGACAAAATCGCATGCCATGGTTATTTCAAGGCCGCCCCCCACGGCCACACCGTCAACAGCGCAGATTGTTATTTTATCCAGATCTTCAAGCGAATTTGCCATATCCTGGTATATCCTCACGCGACGCATCACCCCGTTTGCGCCCTGTGTGCTGTTCCCGTGTTCATCATCCCCCCATTTCAACATCTCTGTAATGTCGTCACCGGCGCAGAACGTGCCCCCAGCTCCCTTGATGACGACGAATTTGATGTCTGTGGATTTTTTGACCTGCTGTATAGCATCAATAAGCATGTCGGAGAGTTCGATGCTCAAGCAGTTGTGGACTTTAGGCCTGTTGAGCAAAATTGTGGCAGTATCGCTATGTTTGCTTAAAACTAATATTTTTTCAGACATAGTATACCTCCCCATTACAGTGGATATAGCTTGCAATATGCAAGCTATATCCACTGTAAATAATTACTTGTTTTTTACAAGCTATTTTTTATAATGGGAATAGTTTCTGTAATTTTTTATCAAAGGAGACCGGTTATTGTCATGACACAGCTTAGCAATAGAATAAGCTCGGTTGATAGAACACTGTTGTTACTGGGCGACAGATGGATTTATTTAATCTTAGGTGAAGCCTTCTTTGGAGTTCACGGGTATGACGAATTTCAATCGCGGCTGGGAATTGCCACAAATATCCTATCCAATCGCCTTAAGAAGCTGGTTAAACACGGAATCATGGAAAAAGAAAAGAATCCGAAGGATGGGAGACGATTTATATACAGGCTTACAAAAAAGGGCCTAAACCTCTATCCTATACCTCTTGCCATGATGAGTTGGGGAGATCGCTGGCTCTCGGGAACGGACGGCCCGCCTCTTATTCTTCATCATAAATCATGCGGGAAAAGTTTTCAGCCGGTAATGTGCTGCTCGGAATGCGGTGAAGCCATTAATGCCCGGGATGTCAGTTTTACCTATACCCTGGGTGCTCATAAGACATCCAAGCGGTAGATTTTTGTTTTAGGAATTTCCTGCGAGAAGAGGGTCCCGGTAAGGCCGATGCTTCGACCAGGCTCAGCACAAGCGATTGCGCTGGTCCGGATGACCGAGTGGCACATGTTTTTTAAGCCCTCCTGGCTTACATGTGCAGGCTCACATATTGTGAGCACCCGAAGTGCGGCAGACGATGCGCTGAGCTTTGTCGAAGCGAAGTCGCGAAAAGCTTCGGCTTAAAACAGAATTAATGTATTTCATGGAAGGCTCCTATACTTCGACAAGCTCAGAACAAGTTCATGCGACAGAATAGCCTTAACCTGTACTGAGCCTGCCGAAGTATCGGCTGTGATTCCGTGCAATAAAGGATTCCTTGAGCGAACAGGATGCCGGCCGGTCAGCATTGACGCGATGTCGCTGAAAAGCTGGTCTTGACAGAAGGCCTGGATTGAGTCCGTCGAAATGTCCCCTGTGTGGAACTGCTTGCCGGGGTTGCTCAATTTTATTTATGATCATGCGCACTTCCTTGTTGACGCAGCGCTGATTGTAAGTGTTACCGATACCAAAATTATTGTCATGACACCGGCGCGCATCATTTTGCTTTCATATATTACAGCCTGTTATCACGGCCACCGCGAATAGAAGTGGTTTTGAAAATACTCTGAATCCCTTACTGAACATCATGGTGATCTTCCTCCTTATTGAGTATTTTTTCCTGGAATGCATCTGAGAGATAAGTGTACCGGAAAGGCAGAGAAATTGTATAAACGGCAATAGTGTATTTCATGAGAGCCTCCTGCACTTCGAGCTCAGTGCGGCGCCTGTATTCGCCCGCTTTTTCCGTAAAGTTCACGCCACTTAATAGAGGACAGCATAGCCGCTCCGCTCCTCGGCGCCTTAATGGCGCCTGCGGACGCTCGGCCTCCGCGCCAAAATATGAAGATGGCGCTCGGCACACCGCCGGCAAGGGCGGCGTCGGCTATGTTTGAGACGAAATGCGATTTGATGATGTAACGATGTGCCGTATGCTACGCGCAATGCAGGATTATTGATTAATCCTGTCAGTATGCTACACAGAGGAGAAAATTGGTATTCGTGTTGCAGGGCGGTGAGCCCCAGTTAATCCACTGGGTGTCGGTAAAATTTGAGTTCCCCATCCTTCCGAAATCTATGGACGAAGATGAAGTCCAGTTCAAGCAGTTATTGGTATTAAGTGTTCCGTCAGTATTGCTGCCGTTCCACCATTCCACACCTACGCCAAGGACCCCGGCCGTGGATAATGTCATGTCAATGTTATCGTCCCAGAGATTGGTCCAGGTGGAGGAGATAACATTCGCCCCGGTGACGTCATAAACGGTCAGGCCCTGGTATGCGGAGGGCACAAGGTCACGGATCTGGTCCGATGCAGATACTGACAGGAAGGCATGCACTGTGGTGGTCCCGGCCGGGGGAGCGAGAGTTTGGCACAGGGCGTCCGCGCCGGCCCTCCCGCCCTGATTGCCGACCTGCGTTGTAGGATAGCTGTAGATATATATGGCCGTAGGGTTGTTAAAATCCAGGTTTATTAAGGAGAGAAAGTCATCATTAGTGCTGTCAAAGAGATCGTTTCTCTCGCACGTGAGTGAGATAACAGCTGCCCCCAAAATCATAATTATTAATAAAATCTTTTTCATACTCAATTTTATAATATGTACATTTAAAGTCAAAGTCAAAGAAAATAATTGATAAGATCTTTTTAAAGGATGCGCTTTTCAAGGTTCATCAATTATCATGATGAAGTACTTGTTGTTATGTCACGATATGGCATGTAAAATAAGGATATCTTAAAATGATTTGAAAACACAAAAAATTAATTGACGGTCACACCCATATCGGGAATCTCCTGTAACCAGAGAGTTAAAGACAAGCCAAAAATTATTCAAACAGCCAGAAAGTATTCTATAGAACCCATTTATGAGAGACATATTGGCCTTATCGGATTTGAATTCTCTACAGAGAGGATTCATCCATGACAAAAAGAACACTCTGTGTCCCGACTAGTCGGGATTGGTTAAAATTTACCATACTTCATACGAAAATGAAAATAAATGCAAAATATGACACCCATCCGGTATATATCGAGCTGGCAAAGATGTTCAGCTCGGTTAAGATAATGGGACCACCAATGAGCGAAAAACTTGTAGCGCTTATTTCTCACATATTCAGCCTGGAAGAGGCGTGTATATGCAGGCACCTGTCTTTTATATACCCAAAAACCATAGAGAAAATTGCTCGAAAATCAGGTTGTCCTCCGGGCGTTATAACTCCGATGCTGAAGGAGATGAGCCGGAAAAGGATCATCATCACCATCGCGAACCGATATATGCTCTATCCGCTGATCCCCGGTACATTCGAACATATATTAAGGACCGGGGAAGATGACGCGTGGCATAATAAATATGCGGAACTTATTAACGAATTAATTAACTCCGGGTATCTGCGCGAATATTTCAGTAGGCCGATCAACGCAATCCGGAACATTCCAGTTCAGCAGGCAGTCGATAGCAAGAATATCATTGCCGATACCGATCTGATATCGGAGATGATCGACTCCCATAAAAATTTCGCGGTTTTTCATACGTGCCCGTGCAGACACTCAATGCATTTGACCGGCCATGCATGCAGTCGGGCTTCGCCGCAGGATGGTTGCCTAACCTTCGGTGACTATTCCCTCGGTATCGCGTCAGAGGGAAACGGCAGGTCCGTTAGCAAGAAAGAAATGTATGATATTGTTGCGGAGAGGAGGGATAAAAACCTGGTTTTTTTCACTTCAAATGTTTTGCCGTCGTCCCCGACCGCCATTTGCACGTGCTGCGATTGCTGCTGTCGGGCGTTAAAAATACATAATAGTTTTAGCAAGAATTTGGTGACGCCTTCGCACTTGATCGCGGAAATCGACGAATCGCTATGCAATAACTGCGGGAGGTGTATAAAGGCTTGCAATACACATGCCCATTATTTCGACAACAAAAAGCACGTTTACAATCATGATAATTGCATCGGATGCGGCAATTGCATCATACCATGCAGGAAAAAAGCCATCAAGATGATAGAAAACAGATTATACAAGCCGCCCCTTAAGAGCTACACAAGGCTCATCTTGAATATGCTGCCCCCGGTAATTCTTACCGGCGTCAAAATAAAACTAAGGAGATATTTTTCAAGAAGCTGAAATTTCATCTTAACAAAGGCACAGCGATGTTATTGTAACAGTAGAACTGTCGCCTGTCCTGAAAAAGTTAAGTACGAACTTTCTCCTGGATTGATCCCGCCTGCCGGCGGGATGTTATATGAAATTGAGCCGCCCCTTCATTTCCTGCACTTAATGCAAAATCCAAATTAATTAGTTGACAAAAGAACTCAGATGTGTTACATTGTAGCACAGGAGGTTGTTTATGAATAAGACATTGACAATACGAATTACAGACGAATTAAAAAAAGAATTAGAAGAAATAAGTAAAATTGAACAAAAACCCATTAGCGATCTTGTCCGTGATTCGCTAAGAAGATATGTTGCTATTCAACGGTTCCGCCAACTTCGGAATATGGTTCTTCCATTTGCAGAAGCCCAAGGAATTCTTACCGATGAAGATGTTTTTAAACTTATTTCATGAAATTAGTACTCGATAGTAACATTATTGTCGCCGCTTATGCTGGTAGAGGATTATGTAATTCTTTATTTGAACTATGTCTTGATAGATATTCAATCATCATTAGTGATTTTATATTAGCTGAAGTATATAGAACATTAAATAACAAATTGAAAATGCCGCCAAAAAATGTTCAAATTATCATTGATTATTTAAAAGAGTTTTGTGATTTAACTGCCTACACTAAATTAAATGAAAGTATTTGTCGTGATAAAAATGATAATGATATTATTGCTCTAGCTATCAGCAATAATGTTGATTATTTGATAACTGGCGATAAAGATCTATTAATTTTAAAAAAATATAAAAAAGTCAAAATTATTTCTCCAAGAGAATTCTGGTTGATAGTCAAAGGAAATAATCAAAGACAATAAAATTGTAGGGGCGGCTCAACTTCATAGGAAAGCATGGCCGCTTTGCTCCCTGGCGCTCCTCGGCATCCTCGCTATGGGATGAAACTCGGCGCTACGGCAAACCCCGGCTTCCAGGTGCTGGAACGATGGGCGAAAGTCGCGCGCGATTGTTATAAATTATATTTCATTTTGTTATGATAAACGGTTTAAGCCATATTACGCTTGTCGTGCATGATATACATAAAACAACCGAGTTGTTCAATTTTCTTTTCGATGCAAAAGAAATTTATTACAGCGCTGACACGTACTACTCACTCTCAAAAGAAAAATTTCTTTTAGTTAATGATTTATGGATCGCTATAATGGAGGGAGATCCGTTACCGGTTAAAACATATAATCATATTGCTTTCAAAATATCTGAAGGCGATTTTGATATGTATTTAGATAAAATCACTAAATTGGGCCTTGAAATAATAGACGATAGAAGTCGCCTCCCTGGTGAAGGGAAATCTATTTATTTTTTCGATTATGATAATCATTTATTTGAATTGCATACCGGTTCATTAGAAGAGAGATTGAGGGAATATCAAAAAGAATAATACGCGTTGGAATCCACGCCCTGTTAGGGGGGATAAAACAACTAGCCATCAAACCGCTGTGAGCGGCACAAACCCTACTGCACCTTTTCCAGCGGCGTGTACTTTTCCAGAAAGGTCTTGCTCGATCTTCCGAACAGTATGGTGAGCTTCAGGTTGTCGCCGGAGCCTTCTATGCGGATGACGTGGCCGACGCCGTATTTCGGATGCATAACGCTGTCACTGACCCTGAATTTTGACTCGTTCGGACCGTCGATGACGATTTCCTCCTGCGATATATCAGACTGATCATCGCCGTCGTTGTCGTTGTCGTCATAGTGCGACTCGCTATATATTTTCTTATCATAGTAATTGCCCCGCGCGAACGGTGCTGTCTGAAATCCGTTTGATTGATAAGCCTGCACGTCCAGCAGGTGCTCGGGGATCTCGAATATAAAGCGGGAGGGCTCCTTGATATAGACATCGTGAAACGCTCTCCGCAGTTCAGCGCTGGTCAAAAAAATACGATCCATGGCGCGGGTGATCCCCACGTAGCAGAGGCGGCGTTCCTCTTCGATGCCCTCCTCGGTATCGGAAGAAAGCTTGTGCGGGAAGATATCCTCCTCCATACCGGTGAGGAACACGACCGGGAATTCAAGACCCTTGGCGTTATGGACGGTCATCAGGGTCACCAGGTTATTGTTGTTGTCGGGGTTGTCGTCCGGGTTCTCTTCGGAGGTGTACAGGGAGATGTCCTGTAAAAACCCGTCTAGGGTCGCGTCCGGATAGGCCAGCTCGTATTCGTACACGCTGTTCATGAATTCGCTGATATTCTCAAGCCGTGAACGGCTCTCCGCCGTGTCCTCATCCTCGAGGCTCTTCACGTAGCCGGAGAGTTCCAGGACCCGGCCCGTGACATCGGACAGCTTCACCGCCGGTATGTCCCGCGCCAGGTCCATGCATTGTGAGAGAATGCTCTTGAAATCGGCCAGCCCCTTGGGCAGCTTGCCGCCCAGGCGGCCGTCCCTGATCACGGTCCACTCGGGGATGTTCCCGCGGCCGGCCTCTTCCCGTATCCTTTCAACGGTAGCGGCGCCGATGCCCCGCGAAGGCGTGTTGATGATCCGCAGCAGGGAGACCAGGTCGAGGGGATTGGCGATGAATTTCAGGTAGGCGAGCAGGTCCTTGATCTCCTTGCGCTCGTAGAACTTCATGCCGCCCACCACCCGGTAGGGGATGTTCTCCCGGCGGAGCCGGTCCTCAAAGACCCGCGACTGGGCGTTGGTCCGGTAGAACACGGCGAAGTTGCTGTTGCCCAGACCCTCGCGGTGCTTGAGCGAGATGATCGTGTTCACCACGTATTCGGCCTCGCCGTACTCGTTATTGGCGCGGCACCAGACCACCGGCTCGCCGTCGCCCTTGTGAGCGGTGAGATTCTTTTCCTTGCGGTTTATATTGTTCCTGATCACGGAGGATGCGGCGGTAAGTATCGGTTCCGTGGAGCGGTAATTTTTCTCGAGGGTTACGACCGCGGCCTCGAGGTAGTCCTTTTCAAAATTCAGGATGTTCCGGATATCCGCCCCGCGCCAGGAATAGATGGACTGGTCGTCGTCGCCGACGACGCAGATGTTCCTGCTTGACGACGCCAGGTGCTTGGCGATGAGGTACTGCGCATAGTTGGTATCCTGGTATTCGTCGACCATGAAGTAGTGCCACTGACGCTGAAGACGCGCCAGGGACTCCGGATCGGACCTGAGGAGCTCCACGGTCCTGATGAGCAGGTCGTTGAAGTCCAGGGCGTTGCTTCTGGCAAGCTCGTCATTGTATCTTTTATAGATTTCGTTAAAATCGAACGGCAGGTTCTTCTGTATGAGCTGGCCGGGATCCGCTCCGTCGATCAGCTCGGCCCGGTCCTTAATCTCCGATATCCTCGAGGCGATCGCTTCCGGCCGAATCTTTTTCGGGTCGAGGCGCATGGCCTTGAGAATTTCCTTGATCACCGAGGCCTGGTCTGACTGGTCGTATATCGAGAAAGACGGCTGGATGCCGATACGCTCCCCGTATCGCCTGAGGATGTACACGGAAGCGGAGTGAAAGGTCTTGATGAACACGCTGGATCCCTGGGGGCCGATGAGCTTCATGATCCGGTTTCTCATCTCTTCCGTTGCCTTGTTGGTGAAGGTGACGGCGAAGATGCCGGTGGGGTACACCTTCTTTTCGCTCACCAGGTAGGCTATTCGGTGGGTGATGACCCGTGTTTTGCCGGATCCGGCGCCCGCCAGTATAAGGAGGGGCCCCTCGGTGTGGGCAACCGCCTTTCTCTGGTTTTCGTTCAGGTTTTCGAGGATGGACATGATCATTCCTTTATACTATACATTGCCGTCACACAGACTCCCAGATTCATTCTTCGCCGTATCAGAGGCAAGAAGAAAACATAGCCGTTGCTTATTTTATTATCAGACGGGTCCGGGACAGGATGGTTTCCGTCGGTATCGGCTGACGATCGCTGCTGGAAAACAGCGGCGGCGCGGGAAAGCATGAAGGAGATCGATGTCCTGTCTAAAAAAAGCTTGCAATTATAATCGGCATATCTGATAGTGACACCGCTAGGATGATTGAGTGTTTTAATGTGCGATAGACGAGAGAGTGGCCAGCCCCACTCTCTTTTACTATGGATTGCCCGCTGCCGGTACGGGTACGGCACATTTTAAATGCGAATAATAGTAGAGAATGATGCAATGGGAGATCCTCCGCAAGCTTAGGCTGCGGTGGATTTTAAGTCATGACATAGCATCTATAATGCATTGAGACAATAGTGCAGATAAAAGAGAGAATATCGAAGCTGATAGAGGAGACGGCGGAGAGGCTGGGGTACATGGTATATGAAACATCGTTCCTGTTAAAAGGGGAAAATTCCAGGATTAATGTGAAGCTGGACACCCTCGCCGGAATAACGCTCCGCGACTGCGAAACATTTTCACGGGAGCTCTCGGGCAGGCTTGACGAGGAGGAGGTCCTCCCGAACTACTCCCTGGAAGTATCGTCTCCGGGGCTTGACCGGCAGCTTCGGAGCAGCGATGAGTTCAGACGGTTTTCCGGTGCACCGGTCAAGGTCATATACCAGGAAGGAGCTGAACGCAGAGTCGCCAAGGGAACTCTCGCACAGGTGACCGGCACGGCAGTGATAGTATCGTCCGAAACGGGCGAACTCGAAATTCTCCATGACACGATTATCAGTGCCAATCTTGATTATTAGCAGTTTGCTGAAAAATCCCGATGGTAATCGGGACTGAGCGATACATTGAAGTATCGACCCCTGAAAAACACACGGATGGAGTTTTTCAGGAAACTGTTAGAGGGTGCAAGAGCCATGAGCAAAAACTTTTTTGAAGCCTTACACGAGATAGCGACCGATAAAGGCATACCCCGGGAAAATATCGAGCAGATCGTTGAGTCCGCGATGCTTTCGGCGTTCAAAAAGCAGTACGGCATGATCGACAACGTTCGGGTCGTCTTTGACCGTGACAAGAACAGCGTGAATGTGGTATCCAGAAAGATGGTCGTCAAGAACGCGCGGAACAGGGCGGAAGAGATATCATACGGCGATGCGGTCAAACTTCGCCCGACGGTTGAGCTGGGCGATGAGATCGACGTCGAGGAGAATCCCCTCGAGTCGTTCGGCAGGATCGCCGCGCAAACAGCCAAACAGGTTATCATACAGAAAATCAAGGAAGCGGAAAAGAGCATCATATATGGAGAATTTGTCGACAAGGAGGGGGAACTGATTAACGGTTTCCTCCAGCGGAAAACCAAGGACGCCATTTATATCGACCTGGGACGGACCGAGGGAATACTTCCCGCGCGGGAGCAGTCGCCGCTCGAGCATTATAAGATCGGCGACCGGGTCAAGGCGCTCATACTGGCCGTGCAGAAAAACTCCAAGGGCCCGAGCATTATCCTATCGCGCACCCATCCCAAGTTCATCGAAAAGCTCTTCGAGATGGAGATCCCAGAAATATACGACGGCGTTGTGCGGATCATCCATATCGTCCGAGAGCCCGGCATGCGCACCAAGGTGGCCGTCACCAGCGAGCGGGACGACGTGGATTCCGTGGGTGCCTGCGTGGGGATGAAGGGAATACGGATTCAGTCGATCGTGCGGGAGCTGGAAGGCGAAAAGATCGACGTGGTTGAATGGTTCGAGGACCGGAAGATTATGGCCGGCAACGCCCTCACGCCGGCCAGGGTTGTCGAGATCGTCGAAAAGTCCGACGGTGGCGTCATCGCCGTTGTGGACAACGACCAGAAACACCTGGCCCTGGGCAAGGCCGGCCACAATGTACGGCTTGCATCGAAGCTGTCCGGATTCGATATCGACATCAAGACCGAAGACCAGTATCGCGATTTCCTGTCTTCGAGCGAGTCCCGGGCCATCGTCGAGCAGCTCTTTTCGCGCACCGACGAAAACGAGACGCCGCTCTCCGAGCTGCCCGGGCTTGAGCCGCGGATCATTAAGCTTCTTGAAAACGGCGGCGTTTTCTCGGTCGAGGATCTGGTTGAGAAGTCGCTGGAGGATCTCCTGGCCATCGATGGCATCGGGGAGAAGACCGCCAAAAAAATACTTGAGATAATAGAAGAAAGTGTTGATTTTGAGGATTCAGATCAGGAGAATGAGGAGGATTCTGGCACGGAAGAACATTCAACGGAAGAACATTCAACAGAGGAACATTCAACAGAGGAACATTCAGAAGAAGGCGGCGTTGATACCGGAGAAAAAGCCGAAGCTGATGACCAGGGAGACCCGAAGCAGGGTGAATGATGCGTCCAGGAACGATCGAGACAGGTTTCCGCGCGGAGACACACCGTCGGGAATTCAGTAGCCTTAATTACATACGGTAAGGAAGACAGACTGATACATGAAAGCCATTGAAATAGCAAGAAGAAATCATATCTCAATTGAAGATATGATGGAGGTATGCCGGGAGCTTGAAATTAAGTGCGAGAACGACGATTCCGATTTTCAGGAAAAAGATATATTTTTAATCGAGAAAAAGATTGAAGCGATAAAAAAGCGTATAGCTCAGCAGATTGAAGACAGCAAAAAGGGCAAGAAGATCAAGCTGAAAAGGAAGGTGCAGGTACCCAAGGAAACGAAGGAAGCCGGTGAAGCGGCGGATAGGCCCCCACAGAAAGTTGTCTTGAAAAAGACCGAGAAAGAAACCGCCCGGCCCAGAACCGCGGAAGAGAAGCGCGGAGCGGGCGCCCGGCCTCAACAGCGGGATCGGGGCGCCCGGCCTCACCCACGGGACCGTGATGGCCGGCCACAGAGAAGGGAAGGGGGCCCGGAACGGCCGCGGAGAGACGTAGTCCAGCGGAAGGATGGAAGGGTAGGGGCCCTCGCAGTGGGTGAAAAGCCGGCTGTGGCGATCGTTGAAGGAAAAGACAAAAAGAGAAAGAAAACCAAGGAAAAGGACAAAGACAAAAGAAAGTATAAGAAGGAACAAGAAGAAAAAGAAATCATTATCCGCAAGAAGCCGTCCCCTGAAGAAAAGAAACGGGAGTCGGCTGCACCTGCTGAAATCCACATCACCGAAAACATATCCGTGGGCGAGCTGGCGAAAAAGCTGAACATCAAAGCGGCTGATGTGATCGCCAAGCTAATGAAACTGGGCGTCATGGCCACGATAAACCAGGTCATAGATGCGGAAACCGCCGAGATCCTGTCAGCGGAATACGGGACCAGCGTTAAGGTGGTTTCCCTGTATGACGAGACGGTCATCAAGCACGTGGAAGATGACCGACGCGAGGATTACGAATGGAGACCGCCCGTCGTCACGGTCATGGGCCACGTGGACCACGGAAAAACCAAGCTCCTGGACGCAATCCGGAAGACGAACATCATCGACAAGGAGTTCGGCGGCATCACCCAGCACATCGGCGCGTACAGCGTGACCATAGAAAACAAGAAGATTACCTTCCTTGACACGCCCGGTCACGAGGCCTTTACCACCATGCGGGCCCGCGGCGCGAAGGTGACGGATATCGTCGTTCTCGTGGTTGCGGCCAATGACGGCGTGATGCCCCAGACCATTGAGGCCATCAACCACGCCAAGGACGCCGGCGTTCCCATCATCGCCGCCATCAACAAGATTGACCTCCCCGAGGCGAATCCCGAAAAGGTGATGCACGAGCTCGCGAAATATGATCTGGTTCAGGAGTCATGGGGCGGCACCACGCTCTTCGCGGAAATCAGCGCCAAATTCCAGAAGAACATTGACGCGCTCCTCGAGCTCATCCTCATCCAGGCTGAAATGCTTGAGCTGAAGGCGAACCCGAAGCTGGTGGCCAAAGGAACCGTCATCGAGTCGAAGCTTGATATGGGCCGCGGCGCCGTATCGACGGTCCTCATTCAGAATGGAACGCTCCACGTGGGCGATCCCTTCGTTATCGGCGTGTTTTCCGGAAAGGTCCGTGCCATGTTCGACGAACTCGGCAGGCCGATGGAGACAGCCGGTCCCTCGACGCCGGTGGAGGTTCTGGGGATATCCGGGGTTCCCTCGGCCGGCGATCCTTTCGAGGGGGTTGACTCGGAAAAGACAGCCCGGCAGATCTCGCAGAAGCGGCTTGAATACAAGCGGGCCGAATCCGCCAAGAAGATCAAAAAGGTAACCCTGGAGTCTCTGAACGAGATGATTCTCGAGGGCGAGGTGAAGGAGATCAGGATCATCGTCAAAGCCGATGTGGACGGCTCATGCCAGGCCTTGAAAGAATCACTGGAAAAACTCTCGACCGGCGAGGTGCGGGTCAAGGTTATTCACACCGGGACCGGCGGTATTAACGAGTCGGATGTAATGCTGGCGTCGGCGTCAAATGCCCTGATCATCGGGTACCACGTGCGGCCCACCGGCAGGGTTTCCGAGATCGCGGAACGGGAAAACGTTTCGATCAAGTTTTACAACATCATTTTCGAGGCCACCGACGCCATCAAGGCCGCCATGGAGGGCATGCTCACTCCGGAGATCAGGGAGGAGGTTCTCGGCTCCGGCGATGTCAAACAGATATTCAAGATATCCAAGGTGGGGACCATCGCCGGATCGGTCCTCAACACCGGCAGGGTGGAGCGGAGCTGTAAGATCAGGCTCATCCGGGACGGTGTGGTGGTGTACGATGGCGTGATGAAGTCCCTCAAACGCTACAAGGACGACGTCTCCGAAGTGGCCGCCGGCCAGGAGTTCGGCTTTGGCTTCGATGGATTCAATGACATCAAGGAAGGCGACAGCTTCGAAGCCTATAAATTGGTTGAAATCACGAAAGCGCTATGAGTCCGGAAATTTATTTTTTTTACGGGGTAATTTCGATATCCAGCTATTAGCCGCTTTAAGCTTTTTCCGGGTATCGGAGAGCAGGCAGCCGCCGAGCGGGATTCGGAATGCAAGAAAACATCATGAGCTATAGAAAAGAAAAACTTGAAGAGCAGATAAAGCGAATCGTTTCCGAACTGCTCATACGGGAGATTAAGGATCCTCGCATCGGATTTGCCACCATCACCGGCGTGGAGCTCTCAAAGGACTTATCCATTGCTAAGATCGGTATTTCAGTGCTGGGCGACGCCCGGGACCTCCGCAAGACCTTGGAAGGACTCCAGTCCGCCACGCCGTATATACAGCACCGGGTCGGCAAAAGCCTGGGTGTCAGGGTCACACCGAAAGTTACGTTCTACCTTGATTCATCAATAGCCGACGGCGTGAAGATGGTTGATCTGTTGGAAAGCCTGGAATACTCTGAAGCGGCGAAAGAAGATAAGCATGAGGCGGGTGGCGATGCTTCCGGTGAAGGATAACGGCTGCTGCTGCATGGAACGATCGCGGGCGCGGGATTTGAGGAACGCGGTCCTGCTCATTGACAAGCACGAAGGCACAACTTCCTATGAAACAGTCAGGGAAATCAGACGTGTCACCGGCGCCCGTAAAGCAGGGCATTCCGGTACCCTGGACCGGTTCGCATCCGGATTGCTCATCGTGTGCACCGGCCAGGCCACCAAAGTGGCGCGTTTTCTGCTCGAGGATGATAAGACATACGTCGGCGCGGTTAAGCTCGGAACGAGCACAGAGACCGATGACCGCGAAGGGGCCGTCATCGACGAACGGCCGGTGGGACCGGTGACCAGGGCGGATATAGTGTCCTGCGCGCGGAAATTCACGGGTGATCTGCTTCAGTTGCCGCCGCGGTATTCCGCCCTGAAGATAAACGGCCGGAGGGCGTCGGACCGCGCCCGTAACGGCGAGAGCGTAAACATCGCGGCGCGGTGGGTCAGAATATATGATTTCGAGGTTCGCGCTGTGGACCTGGATCACGCCCGCTTCTTTTTTCGCGTGCGGTGCTCAAAGGGCACCTACGTCCGGTCGCTGGCGCGGGACATGGGGCGGGAACTGGGGACCGGGGCCCACCTGGAACGCCTGCGGAGGACCGACGCCGGCCTTTTCAGCATCGGGGACGCCGTCACGGTTCCGGAACTGAGTGCGTATGTCGCGGCCGGCACGACTGACAAGCGGTTTGCGCTAACGCCGGCGGAAGCGCTGCGGAATTACGGCAGGATCCTGGTAAGCGACGGCGCCCGGAGGCGGATTTTAAACGGCGCCGTTTTTCCTTATGAAGAGGTCCTGGAAATCGAGGATAACGGCGGAAAAAAATTCATTATTATCGACGAAAACGAAAATCTTATTGCAATTGCGGATGTGGATATCGGACAATGGCAAATAAAATATTTGAATGTGTTTAAAGAGCAACTATGATCGGATTGAAGATTCGGCAGCTTTAGCTGATCGTTGGACATGTTGCATATCTGAAAAAATATTGATATCCGCCCCCGACCGCCTGCGGCGCCGGGGGATGAAATTTCAAATATTATGTCAGTTCGGCAACAAGTCTATTTATAAAACTCGTACGGAGGATATCAGTAATAATGAATGAGAAACATGAGATCATCGAAAAATACAAAACTCATGACAAGGATACCGGTTCTCCAGAAGTGCAGGTCGCCCTTCTGACCGATCGCATTAATCATCTGACGGAGCATTTCAAGATACACGCGAAGGATTTTCATTCACGGAGAGGCCTGTTGAAACTTGTCGGTCAGAGAAGAAGACATCTTGATTATCTGAAAAGCAAAGATCTGAAGAGGTATCGCGGACTGATCAAAGAGCTGGGCATCCGCAGATAGCGGGGCCCATCGAGAGCTCCGCGGAGATGAGCAGAGGCCATCGTTGGCGATGAAACAGAATGTCAGAATATAGGCGCCAGATAGCGCAATAACGACGCTTGTTGCACTTTCTGACCTCTATATTCTGGCATGCCCATGGATACGCTCGGCATCTCCCGGGAGCATAACGTACTATAGTGAGGTAAAAACCATGTCTATTGAATGCAGCGTAGAGGTAGGGAGAGAGAAGCTGAGCTTTAATACCGGGTATCTGGCAAAGCAGGCTGACGGCGCGGTCGCGGTATCGTACGGAGAGGTGGTGGTGTTCGCCTCCGCGGTCGCATCGCGCGAAGTAAAGGAAGGGCAGGATTTTTTCCCCCTGACAGTCGACTACCGGGAGAAATTCTATGCCGCCGGAAAGATCCCGGGCGGGTTCATCAAGCGGGAGTCGCGACCCAGCGACAAGGAGGTCCTGACGAGCAGGCTCACGGACCGTCCGATTCGCCCCCTGTTTTCAAAAGATTTCATCAGCGAGGTCCAGATCATCATTTACGTACTGTCGGCGGACCAGAAAAATCAGCACGATATTTTTGCGATCAACGCCGCGTCCGCGGCGCTCTCCATTTCCGGGATTCCCTTCAAGGGTCCCGTGGGCGCCGTGCGCGTCGGAAGGCTGGGCGGCCAGTGGATCGTGAATCCCACGTTCGCCGAATCGGAGGAGAGCGATATCGACCTGGTCGTCGCCGGTACCAAGAAAGCCGTGACCATGATCGAGGGGTCGTCGAAGAACGTAACAGAGGACGATATGATCGCCGCCGTGGAATTCGCTCACCGGCAGATCATCAAAATCTGCGAAACCCAGGAGGAGCTGGCGAAGTCGGTGAACAAGCCGCCCGTCGAGTATGATCCTTTCATAATAGACGAAAAGCTGAAGGATGAGATAAAAAACCGGTACCTGACGAAGATAGACCAGCTTTCGAAGTACAGAATAAAGCATGAGCGGGAAAACGCCAAGAACGCGATTATGGATACGGCGAAACAGGAACTGGCGGAGATGTTCCCGGAAACCATCGGGCAGGCTGCCGGCATCATCGACGAGCTGGACGGGTCGTTTGTCCGCGCGCGGATTCTCGAGAGAGGAGAGCGCGCCGACGGCCGCGGTATGTCCGATATCCGTCCCATCGACATCATGGTGGGAATTTTGCCGCGCGCGCACGGGTCGGCGGTTTTTACCCGGGGCGAAACCCAGAGTCTGGGAATCACCACGCTCGGATCTGTCGACGACGTGCAGCGCATGGATGATATCGAAGGCGAGGGAGAGAAACACTTCATGCTTCACTACCACTTCCCGCCCTTTTCCGTGGGCGAAACGGGACGGCACGGGGGCGTGGGCCGCCGGGAGATCGGCCATGGCATACTGGCCGAGCGCGCCCTTGAATACGTAATACCCCACGAGGATGATTTTCCCTACACCATCAGGCAGGTCTCGGAGATTCTGGAATCAAATGGCTCCTCCTCCATGGCCTCGGTCTGCTCCGCGTCGCTCTCGCTTTTTAACGCGGGTGTGCCGCTCAAGGCGGCCGTGGCCGGTATCGCCATGGGACTCGTTATGGAGGATGACCGGCATGCGGTCCTGAGCGATATAATCGGTCTCGAGGATCACCTGGGCGACATGGACTTCAAGGTCGCCGGCACCGAGGAGGGCATAACCGCGTTTCAGATGGATATCAAGATCCAGGGCATTACGCCGGAGATCATGCGGTCGGCGCTTGAGCAGGCGAAGCAGGGCCGGCTGCATATTCTCGGGATAATGAAACAAATCCTGCCCCAGCCGGAGAAGCAGCTTTCGCCGTACGCGCCGAAGATGAAGACCATAAAGATCAATCCCGAAAAGATCGGCGCGGTCATCGGGCCCGGCGGCAAGGTCATCCGTCAGATCATCGATGAGACCGGCGCCGATATAAACGTCGAGGACGACGGTACGGTCACCCTGACCGGCCCCACGCAGGAGTCGGTTGAACGGGCGGAGCAGTATATCATGGGGCTGACGGAAGAAGTCGAGATTAATCGTATATACGAGGGAACGGTGAAGCGCCTCTTCGAGTTCGGTGCCATGGTGGAGATCCTGCCCGGCAAGGAAGGGCTCATTCATATTTCAAAGCTGGACACCAAACGCGTCAACAAGGTCATTGACGTGGTGAAAATCGGAGACCGGGTAAAGGTCAAGGTTATTAAAATCGATGACAAGGGAAGAATCGACCTTAGCAGAAAAGACGCCATCTGATTGATCCGGGTAGCTAATGGTTTTCAGATACAAACAGGATAACGGAATATCCGTGCTTCTCGAGCCCGTTGACGGTGTCGTATCTGTGTCAGTGGGGCTGTGGATCAAATCGGGATCGCGGAACGAGATTGAGAACCAGCACGGATACGCGCATTTTATCGAGCATATGCTCTTCAAGGGCACGAAGAATTACTCCGCCCGCGACATAGCCCGAATCGTTGATCGGGTCGGCGGCCAGCATAACGCTGCCACGAACAGGGAGTACACCTGCTACTACATCAACGTCGTATCCGATTATTGTGAACTCGCGGTCCGCCTTCTTTCCGAGATGTACTACGATTCCCTCTTCGATTCCTCCGAGCTGGATAAAGAAAAAAACGTCGTCATGGAAGAGATCAGGATGTATGAGGACACGCCTGACGAGTTGATTCATGACATGTTCATGGAAAGCATGCTCAAGGAACACCCCCTGAGCCATTCCATCCTCGGATCGTATGAGAGCATCCGCGCGACCTCGCGCGCGACGCTATGGGATTTTTTTGAGGGCCAGTACCGGAGCGATAACGTCATTCTCGCCGTGGCGGGGAATTTCGCGCGGGACGAGGCGGAGCGGCTCATTGCGAAATATTTTTTACGCTCCAACGGGAAGGCCCCAGCACTGGCACAGCCGCCTCCACGGCCCCGGCGCGTTGATTACCGCCACCTGGAGAAGGACCTTGAGCAGGTTCATTTCTGCCTGGGCACCGAAGGGATCAACCGGGACGACAATGACCGGTGGGGACTCTATATACTGAGCACCGTCCTCGGCGGAAGCATGTCGTCGCGGCTCTTCCAGAACATCCGGGAGAAGGAGGGAATCAGCTACTCCATATATTCATTCCACTCCTCCTACAGCGACAGCGGAGTCTTCGGCATATACTGCGCAACCCTGCCGGAAAATTACGCCCGCACCGTGGAGCTGATCGTCAACGAGTGCCGGGAAATCGCCACGCACGGCATCACCGGTGAAGAGCTGCAGGAAGCGAAGGATTTCATGAAGGGGAATCTGGCGCTCAGCCTTGAGAGCGTCGAGGTTCGCATGGGTCAGCTCGCGAAAGATGAAATCACCTTCCAGCGGAGCTTCAGCTACAGCGAAATCGTCGAATGCATAAACCGGGTCACCCGTGAAGACTTTATGAGGATCTGCGGCCGGATTTTCGGTGTAAGAAAATTGTCGGTCGTGTCAGTGGGCAAGCTGGCGGCCCAGAACGTGCCGGAATCATTCATAACGCTGTAGCGAGTGATGTACCGAGTCCCGAGCCGTTCGAGATAAGCCACGGACCGGGCTCCGGCGATACAGTCCTGAATTTTAAGCGGGAATAACCTCCCGATCGGCCCAGTGCCGGTTGCCGGGCTTGGGAATAAAAATTTTTACCAATACATTTTTTTTGCTTTACTTTGTACCATAATGCTTTTATTGATCTAAAGGCACGTCCAAAAAACCCTTTTTCTGTGTGTGAAATAAAAAAGTGGTTTTATTGATATAGTGCCCAAACGGGAACATCAGGAAAAGATTTTCCGCATCGCGTGCGGAGCGCTGATGTTTAAAGAATAAAAAAATTCCATTTTCATATTCGGGGTTATGCTATGGCGTCAAAAAATGACGGTATGAACAGCACCATCGGCGAGGGATCTGTTTTTGAAGGAAAGTTTTATATTAGCGGATCGCTGCGTATCGATGGCAAGTTTGAAGGTGAAATTAAAACCGACGAGGAGCTCGTTGTCGGTGAGACCGGCAAGGTCAAGACTGACATAACCGCCAAATCCGTGGTTATTGCCGGCACTGTGATCGGGAATATCACGGCCCGGAGCGAGGTGCGCCTGTTAGAAACAGGTAAAATTCTGGGGGACATCAACGCGCCGACCGTGTCGCTCCAGAAAGGCGTCGTTGTTAATGGGAATTTCAATATCACCGGCGGGCATAAAAAGGATTCCAAGAAAGTCATAGAGGAATCCTTTCATGGCGGGTCTGTACAAACCGACACGACAGAAATCAGAAATATAGGTACGCGATAGTTCCGGTTGAGAAAAAGATCGGTTTCCGGCGCGGATTTACACGATGAACCGCTTCTTCATTGTATAACAGCGGTTACTGGGTCCATACCGGTATCTTAACCCGGTCCCGATAAACAATTAAATAAATTTGTCACTTAAACCGAATATTATGGAGTAGGATATCTTCGCTTCATTGTGGGAATCACTGGTGTTGCGGCATGGCGAATAGGATATTTTCCAGGACATTCAAAATCAAACGGTTCTCCATCTCGTTTTTTTCAAATGAGATCGTCATTGTTTTTATCGGTGATAAAAAGATCCATATCAAAACCATCCGGGCGAGGATCCCGTCCCGGGGCCTCAAACGGAAGCGTGCCCCGAGGATCAATCCGTCGATACGTACCAGAATCCCTCCACGGAAAAAGAAGCTGGCATTCGCCCTTTCTTCCGCTATCATAGCAATTGTCCTCGTGTTTTCTCTGTACCCTTCGCGGCAGAAGGAAGCCGGCGTGGTCGACGATGAGACAATCAAGAAAAACCTGCTCGAGTCGAAGCAGACCGATTACTCTTCCCCTGAAAAATCACAGAAACTGGTCATCAATGAACACAGGGTCGTCAGCGGGGAGTCCCTGCACAAGATCGCAAAAAAATACGGTGTATCCGTCGATACCATACGGGGTACAAACAACCTCACCTCTGAATTCTTGCAAATCGGGGTCGTTCTGAAGATCCCCAACAAGGACGGGATCCTGTATAAAGTCCCGAAAGGCGGCGGGCTGGTCGCGATCGCCCGTAAATACAGGGTTTCCCTGAAAAAGATTATCGAGGAGAACAATCTGAAAAATCCCGATTTCGTCGCGACGAACGCGGTGCTCTTCATCCCGGACGCGAAACCCCTGAATATCTTCTCCGGCTTTCTATGGCCGTCGGGAGGCAGGTCCATCACCTGCGGATACGGATGGCGGCGCAACCCATTTGATCTGAAAAGCACGGAGTTTCATCCCGGACTGGATATCCGCTCCAACTTTCAGTCGGTCCGGGCGTCGAAATACGGAAAGGTCACCTATTCCGGCTGGCTCGGCAGCTACGGCAAGTGTATTATTATCGCCCACCCCGGAGGATGGAAAACCCTGTACGCTCACCTATCGCGGATATATGTGCGATCAGGCCAGTACGTGAAGCAGGGACAGGGCATCGCCCTGAGCGGCAACACGGGCCGCTCAACCGGCGCCCACCTTCACTTCGAGATACTGAAAGACAGCCGCAACATCAATCCCTTTATCTATTTCCGCAAAAGGCGACGCTGACGTCGCCCGGTGACCGGCGCTTTGCCGAAGCACTGCTCGAACACATTATACTGAAAAAAAATGTATTGACTCATCTCCTCGGCGTCCCCTGTTATAGTCATGCATAGTGCGGAGCGGAGCCGCAGACACGACATGCGCAGTATATCGGAGCTATGCACATGATGAAAGAAGCGAATTTTTTGCTGGAGCTGGGTACCGAGGAAATCCCCGCCGGATACATTCAGCCCGCGATCGAGGCGATACGAACAGTTTTCGTGGAAAGCCTTGAGGGCGGCAGAATAGAGTTCGGCATGATCGAGGTGCACGCCACGCCCCGGCGCATCGCGGTTCTCATCTCGAAGCTTGCCGAATCGCAGCGTGAGGAAGAAGCGGAAATCAAGGGACCGTCGGTGAAGGCTGCCTACGACGCGGCGGGGAAGCCGACGAAGGCCCTCGAAGGCTTCATGAAGGGGAACGGCATCGCGCCCGGCGATGTTTTCACCAGGGAATCGGATAAGGGCGCCTATGTGTTCGGGAAAAAGAGGCTTGAAGCGAAAAAAACCGAGACCCTGCTCCCCGATATCATCACGCGGATCGTCGACACGATCCCTTTTCCCAAGAGAATGCGCTGGAGCGTCAAGAGCGTAACGTTTCCCCGTCCCATCCGCTATTTCCTCGTTCTCTTTAACGACCGGGTGGTTCCCTACGAGATTGACGGGATCCCGTCGTCCAATAAAACCCGCGGACACTACATCCAGCATAACCGGATGGTTGATGTAAAGAGTATTCGTCACTATGATGACATTCTTAAAAAAAACGGCGTCATCGTGGATCAGGGCGAACGTAAGGAACGGATACGGTCGGAGCTGACCGCCGCGGCGGAAAAGACCGGCGGAAGACTCCTGGAGGATGAGGAGCTCCTTGACTCGGTAACCTACCTTGTGGAGAACCCTTCGGTGTGCGAATGCCGGTTCGACAAGAATTTCCTCAACCTTCCCGAGATTATCCTTATCGCCGAGATGCGCGAACATCAGAAGTATTTTTCCGTGCTGGACAAGAGCGGGAGGCTTTCCGACCGGTTTCTCGTCGTGTCCAACAATCCTACCAACGCACACGTGAAAGCGGGAAACGAACGGGTCATTTCCGCCCGGTTCAACGATGCCCGTTTTTTTTATGACGAGGACCGGAAAATAAAGCTCGCCGATCGGGTCGAGTCGCTCAAAAGCGTCCTCTTCCACAAGGAGCTGGGCTCAATCCATGATAAAGTCAGCCGTATGCAGATCATCGCGGATCACGTTTCCGAACGCATGAACCTTGATAACAAGACCCGGGGAAAAATATCACGCGCCGTGTCCCTGTGTAAAACGGACCTAATGACGGCAGTGGTGTTCGAATTTCCGTCCCTGCAGGGGAAAATCGGGAGGATATATGCGCTTGAAGACGGTGAAGACAGGGAGACGGCTGATGCGATCGAAGATCATTACAAACCGCGCTTCAGCCGCGAACCGCAGCCGGCGGTCATGACCTCCATCGTGGTTTCCCTGGCCGAGAAGATCGACAACATGTTCGGTTCCTTCAGCGTCGGCAACATACCCAAGGGCTCCGCCGACCCCTACGCCCTGCGCCGTCAGGCCAACGCCGTTGTTGAACTGCTCCTCGGGAATGGGATCAATCTGTCGTTGCGGGATATGTTCAATTCGATTTCTTCGAATTATCGGGACGGGGCAGCGCTGGTTGACAAGATCGTCGAGTTTACGGCCGCGCGGGCCAGGACGATATTTTCTGAAAACGGCCTCTCGCATGACGAGATTGACGCCTGTCTCACAACAGGCGGGAGCGATTTTCTCGAGCTGTTCCGCCGCGCCACAAGCATCAATGATTTCAGGAAAAACGAAAAGTTCTCGCAGATGCTCCTGAGCTTCAAGCGGATGAACAACATCGTCTCGGCTTTCCGGAAGGAGAACGGCGGTTACGCCCTTTCTTTCGATCAATCCCTGTTCCAGTGCGATGAGGAAAAGGAGCTGTACCGTTTTTTCGAGTCGCGGGCGGATGCGATCGACACGTTTATTTCATCAAGCAATTACCTGGAATTATTCGAGCTCCTCATCGAGGGCAAGCCGATTATCGACAGCTTATTCGACAGAGTCCTGGTTATGGAAAAGGATATAAAACTGCGTGACAACAGGCTCGCCCTGCTGGAGGGTATATTACGGCATTTTACAACGCTCATGGATTTTTCAAGGATTGAAGACCGGTAAGGGATTATT
>Ga0154692_173_pt1 | contig 23455 bp, 18 predicted proteins | sample Rifle2008BG13ft_FD_116121 | JGI IMG/M metagenome (GOLD analysis project Ga0154692, IMG submission 116121) | Spirochaetes bacterium RBG_13_51_14
GAATATCAGAACTGGAAATAAAGGTGTGAATCCGCGGATTCTCCGCATCCCGGATCGCTTCCCATGCCACGTCGATATCCTTAAGATTAGCACGGGCAAGCCCTGCCACCTGCACGCCCCTGACCCGTTCAGCAATCAACTTCACCGCCTCAAAATCACCGTCCGAGGCAACCGGAAAACCAGCCTCGATCACGTCCACGCCGAGCTTGACAAGCTGCTCGGCGAGCATGATCTTTTCCTTTATATTCATGGTGAACCCCGGTGATTGCTCCCCGTCACGCAGGGTCGTATCAAAAATTATGATTTTATCCTTCTCTGTCATGATTATACTCCTTAAGTTAATAAATAATATCGGAAAAACAAGAATCATGACCCAAGCAAACAGGGGCATGTGCCCCAACACTTCCAAGAGATTCTGTGAATAATCATCATATCGTCCATCCTCCTGATTCTCCATTCAACCCCGTACGGCGGGGGAATGATCGCATATGAGCTAATAAAAAAAGCCGCCACATTTTGTGACGGCTTTTCAATGGTTTCATTATAACAGTGCATCACAAAACATGGCCATTATCCGGGCCGCGGCCCAGGCCTAACAACAGGGTAAGAAGCAGGTTCATTTGTGATGCTATAATATTCATTACTATATCGATTGCGGAACTCACGAGGCGGCCCGCGCGCCAACTGGTATCATATGTTCATCAATATCATCGGCTGCCTTATTGTCAATATAAAATATTATTTTTCAGAAATAATACAGTAACTATCAAAATCAAGGAAATTGCGCCTTATTCGGTACCGGTCCAAGGGAAAATGTGCTTTACCTGTACTGAGCTTGTCGAAGTATCGGTACCGGTTCTGTATTAACCGAAGCCCCTTCAACGCATGAAGCGCTTGAACAGTGCCTTAAAATTTCGCGCGCCGGGCCGAAGTTGAGAAAAAACATAATTGAAGTGTATAGATATCCCGCCCACTGAATATTAAAACAGCGGTTAGTAATAATAGCAAGAAAAAACCGGTTACTTTATGAAAAAATTAATGTAAAACCACATCACGTTCCCCGCTTCATCCTGAAATATTCGCCAACCAGAAGGTGGGTCTTCCAGAATTTTTTCCATTCACTATCGGCATTGTTCGAAAACACCGCCGATTCAATCATTAAATCGCCGCAGCCGAGGAGCTTTGCCACCTCCGATTTTACTCCCAAAATTAATCTGCTACCCGCCGTATAGATCTTCAAAAAATAGAATAGCTCTTGACTTTACAGAGCAAGCATTTAACTTCTCGATGAAAATAACACCGCCGCTCCCGGTGGAACAGTTGCGAAAACGATTCACGTGATCAACAAACCATGGGTGAGCGATACTAAACCGCTCTTATGGAAATAAAAATATGGAATCATTCTTCAGCAATCCCACGCTGTTCAGCGAAGACATCCTCAACCGGATGCATATTTTTGCCGGTCCCTGGCTCGATTATATCATGCTCTCGATTACCACCGCCGGAAGCGTGACCTTCTACACGCTGGCATTGCCGATCCTGTACTGGTGCTGGGACAGGAAGAAAGCCCTGTACGCTGGCGCAACGTTTCTCCTGGCCATGTCGCTCAACGATATTCTTAAGCAGATAATCAACCATCCCCGGCCTGACCCGGCAAAACTCCTGCCCGGGCTCCGTGAGCTGGCGTACCGCTCCTCTCCGAAAGGTCCCGGCTTCCCCAGCGGCCACGCGCAGGGATCTATAACATTCTGGGGTACGCTGGCACTCATGGAGCGGAACTGGACGGTGACGGCTGCTGCATTGCTGATGATCATCCTCGTCCCCTTTTCAAGACTATATCTGGGCGTCCACTTCCTGGGCGACGTCATCGGCGGGCTCATAATCGGACTTTTCTGCCTGGCGGTCACTCTCCCGGCAACATCGATTACCGAAAACTACTACCGGACCGTTAATGAGGCTATAATCATATCAGCCCTGATGATCATTCCCTATCTGCTGTATAAGATAATGCCGGGGGATCACATCAACTCCACCATGGGTACAATCTCCGGGTTTCTGATAGGCGCCTTCCTCGCGAAAGACCGGATACGGTTTAATCCGAGGAACCGGCTCCGGTACCAGCTGATAAAGATTGCCGTCGGAGTAGCCGGGTTCGCGATTATCAGTTTCGGATTGAAACGTATTCTGCCGGATATCCCGATTGCCGGCTATTTCAGGTACTGGTGTATCGGCTTCTGGTGCTCCTTCGCAGCACCGTCTATTTTTGGCAGGATAAAGGCGCTCAGGGGCACGGTGGAAGCGATCTGATCCCTCTATTGGATTGGATTTTACTCTGACCCCCATCTCTCAATCCACAAAAATACGGGGCACCCGCGAGCTGATCGCGCACAATAACTCATAGGTAATGGTTCCAATCTTTCCGCACAGGGATTCAAGGGGGATACTGTCATTGTTCAATTCACCGAAGAGGAGTACGTCGTCGCCATTGTAGGCGGTGCCATCAGGACCGATATCAACCATGATCTGATCCATGCACACGGCGCCTACAACCGGGTGACGCCTGCCGCGGATGATCACCTCACCTCTATTTGAAAGCTGGCGGTTGTATCCGTCTCCGTAGCCAACCGGTAGCGTCACGATTCTCGTCTGTCCCCTCGTTGCATAGGTATGATTATAGCTGATGCCGGTATCCGGGGGGCATACCTTGAAATATGACACTGTGGTTTTGAGGGTCATGGCCGGCATGAGCTTCCTGCCGCCGAAGTTGCGGTTCGGATCGAGTCCAAAGGGATTATAACCGTACAGCATGATACCGGGCCGCACCATATTAAAATGCGATCCCGGCGAGCTGATGATCGCAGCAGAGTTAGCCAGATGCATGAACTCCGGGAGCATGTACTTCCGCGCCATGAAATCAACGACTTTTTCGAATCGCGATATCTGTAAGTCCGTGAATTCACGGTCCGACTCTGCCTTAGCCAGATGAGAAAAGATCCCTTTCACCGTGATGCCGGGAAGCTCGAGGGTGCGGCTGATGAACTTCTCAGCGTTGTACCAATGAACGCCGATGCGCTCCATGCCGGTATCAATCTTGAGATGTACCACCGCCGTTTTGCCAAGACGTTTCGCCGTTGAGGATATTGCCTCGGACTTTTCGATTGAGGAACTGGTGATTTCAATATCATTCCGCAAGAAATCCTCGATCTGGTCGGTGTTGATGGCACCGCAGACGAGTATCGGCGCGGTAATACCGCTCCTGCGCAAATAGACCGCTTCTTCCAGATACGCCACGCCCAGATAGTGCGCACCTGCTTTTAAAAATTCCTCTGACACGGTTCTGATGCCATGGCCGTAGGCGTTGGATTTGACCATGGCCATAATCTTGACGCCCGCGCCGACCAATGAACGCACAATCTCGAAGTTGTTCCGCAGTCTTCCCAAGGACACCTCCGCCCTGGTTGGTCGGTTCTGATATGTTTCGATATAGAGATGCATGACGCAATACCATAAAATGATGATGGCGCATTTCGCCACCGGTATAGCAGAATAATCGTTTTGTCAATGAATATAAGGGCGCGGGGGCGGCGTGAGCGGGGAGCGTCACAATTTCCTGAAAAGCTCTTTCAGGTAATTCTTTCTGGAAGCGAAATTGTTTTTATCAATATAGATGCCGAAGTTCAGGTCCGCATGCGGTTTATTATTATAGATCACATCCGCAATCATATCGCCGACCTCGGGATTTGTATGGACGGCGTCGTGATAATAATCATGATAATTCCGCGTCACGATGTTGGGATACATGAAGTGGTAACAGCCGCCGAAAACGGCCACGATATCGGACAGCCAGCGGAAATAATATTCCAGCAGGTCGTGTTTAATGAAAATTTTCATCAGGGGCCCGCTTTCCGGAGTCGTATAGACGATGATGGTTGTATCGGGATTTTCATCCCGTATTTTTTTTAATGCTGCAACATACGTTTCATCGTATTTATACCGCGGGTACACGGATTTATCAAAATAATCCAGGTAGAAGGCGATGATATCATCCAGAACCTTACGGGAGTACCGGGTGTGGATCTTGACGTTGTCCCTCGTATAATAATAGCTGTTGCCTCTGCGATAATAATTATAATTGCGCAAGGAATATTTCAGCGTATCAACGCTGAGTAATGATTTCAGCCGGTACAGTGGGCTGTTGGCCCTGGAAATAATCAGGTTAGGATCCGTAGACTCAACGTTATCAACAGGCTTTATTGAAGGCCGCACTTTGAACTTCCCCATTGTCTGGCGAAAATCCAGGCCGATGAAGATATGTCGTATGGCATTTCCGCTTCTCTTTTTCGCGTACTTCAGGTATTCGGCGTATTCCGGCAGGGTGAGCCCGTTGCAGGAATAATTGAAAACGGAAATGCCCTTAAAGGAGTATTGATTGATGCAGGTGGACCTGCTCGTCCCGATCAGCACAGCATGGTATTTCCTGTCCCGGAAAGTGAGATAATTAGTCTTCTGTATCCGCTCGTTGAAGGGATCCTGAAACTGGTTGTATTTATGGGAGATGGCGAAGCACCAGAGTGGGTCCATGAAATAGTTGATCCCGATGACAAGGAGCGGTATCACGAGTGAGGCCAGCAGGATGGCGATGTTCCAGTTTTTATGTCTGTTCTTCATGGCCATTAAAAATTCGCGTACAAAAAGTTAGATATCCGGGTCACGTGTATCAGCCCGGTCCCGAGCAGTATCGAGATGAACAGGAGCCATTTCCAGCCAGGTTCGTATTTCCCGGATATCTCGTTGGAATTTTTTGCGAAAAACGAAATCAAGGCGGCCGCGGCTATAAAATAGATTACGTGGTTCACGTTTTTACTGATGGCGTCCGGCCACTTCCCGAACTCTAAGCCCAGAGATTTCAGGAAAGAAAACTTCTCGAGCCTGGCCGACACCAGCACGCCGTTGAGGCCGAGCATACCCTGGTACATCTTCACGGCGCCGGCAAGGTCCTTCGCCCGGAACAGGACCCAGGCGGCGTTGATAAAATTAAACGTTATGAACCAGCTTGCGTATTTATTGATCCTGATACCGGTTTTGCCCCACAGCCGCTGGATTATGAGTCCCAGGCCGTGCGCCATTCCCCAGAAGATGAAGGTCCAGCCGGCACCGTGCCATATGCCGCCGACCAGGAAGGTGACGAAGATGTTGACGCAGATCCTGAACTCGCCTGTCCTGTTGCCACCTAACGGGATGTATATGTAATCCCGGAGGAAGCGCGATAGCGAGATGTGCCAGCGCCGCCAGAAATCCTGTATTGACAGGGACCGGTACGGTGAATCGAAATTCTGGGGGAGCCGGATATTGAAAAAGAGCGCGGTCCCGATCGCCATATCGGTATAACCGCTGAAATCAAAATAGAGCTGGAACGTGTATGACAGCGATGTCAGCCACGCTTCAAAAAATTTCAACATTCCGGTGGTATCGAACCCCTGGTTCGCCCAGAGAGCCAGGGTGTCGGCTATGAAGGTTTTTTTGAACAGGCCTATCGCAAACAGGAGGATCCCGGCGGATATGTTCTGATGGTGTAACGACCATTTTTCTTTTTCACCGAGCTGGGGGACTATTTCATCATGCCGTGTAATGGGGCCGGATATAATGTATGGAAAGAACGTAACATATAGGGTGTAGAGCAGCATGCTCTTTTCATTGGTTTTTCCCCGATACGCGTCCACGAGGAATGATATCTGCATGAAGGAAAAGAAGCTGATGCCCAAGGGCAGCAGGAGATTCAGAAGGCTGATATTCGAACCGGCTACGGCATTGACGTTCCTGATCAAGAAATCGGAATATTTAAAATACCCCAGGAGCCCGATGTTGAAAATCAAGCCGAAAATCAATATGGCCTTCCGTGGTATTTTACTGACAGCGGCAAAGCCGCCCTGCAGGGAATACCCGATGCTGAAATTAATAACGATCGAAAGCAACAGCAGCGGCAGATATAGCAGGTTCCAGTATCCGTAGAAAAAGAGGCCGCAGAGGACCAGCCCCATCCGTGCCGCGATTACGCCAAGGTACCGGTTGAGGATAAAATAAACTCCCCAGGCCGCGGGGAGAAACATGAAGATATATTCAAAGGAATTGAAAACCATATGTTATTATTGATAATAAAACAATGAATGTTGTATTCGGATTGAGCAAACGTGGTCATCATATTTTTCTTCTTTAGTAATTTGATCAAGTATTTTTTAATACTTGCCGGTTTTTTATGGCTTGGTATCAGCTACCTCTTAGTCAAATTTCGACTCTCCACCCTGGACAATCGCATCAATCAATTCCGAGCCATTCCGATGAAACACCCTGTCATAGAACTCCGGAGACAATCCATATCCCAACAGGGTATCGATCTCCGATTCACGCGGTAGTATAAGATTGGGGAAATCGGAACCGTAAAGAATACGCTCCCGGTGCGTTTCAAGAGCCTCGCTACCAAGATTGAAACCGCCTCTCCCCTGAAATTCTTTAAAAAAAGAGAAAGAAGTGTCCAGATACAGGTTGGGATGGCCCGCCAGCAGGTCCATGAAACCCTGATACTCATACGCTCCCATGTGGGCCACAGTGGCGGGAATATCAGGGTATCGCGTCAAGAGCTTTTGGAATTCCGCGAGCCCCACGAACTCGTTCCCCACCGGGCCGGTGCCCACATGGAAAAGGATACGTTTGCCGTGATTCATCACCATATCATACATCGGGAAGAGTCGATCATCGTGCGGATAGAAGCGCTGAACCAGGAGCTGCAGCTTGAAGCCCAATACGCGGGGATGGGCCAGGATTTTTTCCACCATGTCCGTGGCGTTTTCATCGCCGGGATGATAGGCGGTGAAGCAGTACAGGTCGGGGTTCTCATCCAGGACCCGCAGGTTCCACTCATTCAGCGATTCGGCTATCCCCTCGCGGTGGGCGTAATTCGAATAGACGATTTTCTCCACGCCGCGTTCCCGCAGGTAGTCGATGCACTCCCGGTAGTACATCCGGTAGATGACGTCCCACCGGTACCCCTTCGAAAAGAACTCCCAGATGGCATCGAACATCCTGTCGGGAAACAAGTGGACGTGGAAGTCGATGATGCGTTCGGGGAGTTTCATGCCATTTTTACGATGAAACCGGCTGCGAATCCAATCGCCGCCGCTCTTATCTGCTTAATACCGGTAATGCTCTGGTTTAAACGGCCCGTCAACAGGAACCCCGATATAATCCGCCTGTTCCTTGGTCAGCTTTGTGAGCCTGGCGCCCAGCTTGCCCAGGTGCAGCCGCGCGACCTCTTCGTCGAGCTTCTTTGACAGGGTGTATACCTGGTTCTCGTGCTTGCCCTGCGCCAGCTCAATCTGCGCCAGGGTCTGGTTTGTGAAGCTGTTGCTCATGACAAAACTGGGGTGGCCGGTGGCGCAGCCCAGGTTCACGAGTCTCCCCTCGGCGAGGACGATAATCGACCTGCCGGACTCGAGGGTCCACTTATCCACCTGCGGTTTGATGGTGTCTTTTTTGCACCTCGGATTGTTCTCGAGATAGTGCATGGCGATCTCGCTGTCGAAGTGGCCTATGTTACACACGATGGCGCCCTCCTTCATACGCTCCATGTGCGCGCCGGTGATAACGTCGCAGCAACCGGTGGCGGTGACGAAGATATCGCCACCGGGGGCCGCGTCGTCCATGGTCGTCACCTCGTACCCTTCCATGGCCGCCTGGAGCGCGCAGATGGGATCGATCTCGGTGATCATGACGCGGGCGCCGAAGCCCCGCATCGACTGCGCGCACCCCTTGCCCACGTCACCGTATCCGCACACGACCACGATCTTTCCCGCCACCATGATGTCCGTGGCCCGCTTGATGCCATCTGCCAGGGACTCCCGGCACCCGTACAGGTTATCGAACTTGGACTTGGTCACGGAGTCGTTCACGTTGATCGCCGGGAACAGGAGCTCGCCCGCGCTCATCATCTGGTAGAGCCGGTGCACGCCGGTCGTGGTCTCCTCTGACACGCCGCGGACTTTTGACGCGATGGCGGTCCACTTCCCCGGATTCAGACGCACGCTTTCCTGTATCCGGTCCATGATGATGCGTACCTCCTTGTTGTCCACCGGACGGTTCAGGAACGACGCATCCTTCTCCGACTTCACGCCCCAGTGAACGAAGAGCGTCGCATCGCCGCCGTCGTCGACGATCTGGTCCGGCCCCGATCCGTCAGGCCAGGTAAGCGCCTGCTCGGTGCACCACCAGTACTCCTGAAGGGTCTCGCCCTTCCACGCGAAAACGGCGGCGGTGCCGGCCTCGGCGATGGCGGACGCGGCGTGGTCCTGAGTGGAAAAAATATTGCACGAAGCCCACCGAACGTCCGCGCCCAGCTGGTGAAGGGTCTCTATGAGAACCGCGGTCTGTATGGTCATGTGCAGGCTCCCCATTATCTTAAGCCCTTTCAGCGGCTTCTGTGAGCCGTATTTCTTCCTGATCGCCATGAGGCCCGGCATCTCGTCCTCTGCAAGCCGGATCTCTTTCCGACCCCATTCCGCCAGTGATAGATCCGCCACTTTGCAGCGAAGCTTGCTCTCCAGCGCCATTACGTCTTTTTTTGCAGTTATGTTCATTGCAGATCTCCTTGCATATTATGCTTATGGTTATATGATATTTTTAAATCGAAGGCTCGCCCCTTCATTTCTTCACTGACACATACAGGTTGATCTTCAGTCCGCGCTTCACATCAAATTGCGCGAACTCATCCATGGTAAATCCTCCATCAGACAGCCACCGCTCGACGTTTCTCCGCGTGAATCCGAGCCAGCGATGATCGTACTTCTTGCGCATCTCCTCGTCCTGGTGCTTGTCAAGATCAACGATGATAAGCGACCCGCCGCTTTTCAGAACCCGTCCCGCTTCATCAATTCCCGCATCGGGAGAGGAAAGATGATGGAGCACCATGTTGAAGACAGCGGCATCAGCCTCCCGGTCGCGCATGGGGAGGTGCTCGATCTCGCCGATCCTGAGCTCAATGCCCCTGCTGTTTGCCGCGAGCCTCCGTTCCGCCTCTTCCAGCATCTTGGGCGACTTGTCCACGCCGATGACTTTTTTTGCTTTTTGCCTGATAATGGGTAGAAGCTCGCCGGTCCCGCATCCCAGGTCCACGGCCACGCCGCAGCGAGCGATCCGGTCCATGATCTCTTTCGAGATATCGAGTCCGCCCACAATATCCTGCTTTATCTTATCCCAATCTGAAGCGATGGAATCAAAAAACCTGGTTTTTTCCCTTCGCTCCTCTTTCAGGATCCCCTCCATCATGGCGTAGTCCACTGCGAGATCCGTATCTCCTGCAATAAATTCGCGGACAAGATCGTTAAAACTGGCGCCGCGCCCCTCACGGCAGGCGCTGTAGAACACCCAGAGCCCGTCGCGACGGGACTTCAGGAGGCCGCAGTCGGTCAATATTTTCAAATGGCGCGATATTCGAGATTGACCCATACCCATGACGGAGACGATTTCGTTAACGCTCAGCTCATGGCGCAATAGCAGGTTGAGAAGACGCAGGCGCGTCTGGTCGGCCAGGGCCTTGAAATATCCAACGCTTTCCATGTAGTATTATATCAATATATCTTAATATATTGATATAATACCCACAATATCGGTTGCTGTCAATATTTTTTTGGATTCTTGGCGCCTATGGCATAATTTTTCCTCAGCCTTGCCTCAAAAAATGGCGGTAAGTCCTGTACCGCATAGAATGCACCCCATATTTTGGAATGCGCTTAAAAATATATCAACGACGTTCTTCATAAAAAAAATTCTAAAGATGCTTGCAACATTCCGTAATTTTTAATATCATTATCATCATATATGAGAGATAAGTCTCAGGCGCTGTTATGAAAATAATCTTCCTTACCGACATTCACGGTTCATTCAACCAGACGGCTTCCCTCCTGTACGAGACCGTAGCCGATCTCTACATCATCGGCGGAGACCTCATCGATATGCCGTTTTACAGTATAAACACCGCCATTCACTATCACGACATACAGACATCCCTCAACAGCCTCCGTAAAAAGTTGAAGAAAGAAGGCATGATTCTTGAAGACTTCGTGGACTGGCTTCTGGATTCTCCCAACATGCACGAGGATATCATCGACATGGGGAGCGACTTCCAGCAGCTGACCATCCGGGCGCGGCGGGTGATGCAGCAGAAGTACAAGGTTCTGGAAAACATGATCTCGTTCAAGACACCGGCCGCGGTCTTCGCGCTCCCGGGAAACTATGACATGGACCTGAAATACACGGCGCTGCACGAGCGCGATCTTCATCTGCAGTGGCACAATATCGGCGGCCTGAAAATAGCCGGATACGGCGGCGCTGACGTGTGGACAGCCGGCACTCCCGAACGGTACATCGTCAGGTACAAGGGTGGCATCGGCACCGGCGATCACAACAATGAGCTGTACACCTTTTTCAAGGCGGTGAAACCGGATATAATCGCGGCCCACCAGCCCGCCCACGGCATACACGACCGGATTGCGCGCATCGGCCCGTCCGGATCGCCCGCGCTCCGCACGTTCTGCGAGAACAATCCCGTAAAGCTCTGTCTGACCGGCCATATTCACAACGACTGGGGGTTCAAGGCGGTTGAGGGGTGCGTGTATCTGAACCCCTCCAATTACGGCGAGGTGACCACGATCCAGGGCGAAGTCTCCGAGGGGGGGTTCTTCTTCCAGATAGAGTTCAACGAAATCATTCTCGAAAAGGTTGCACTGAAGAAGATGGTGAACGACCGTATTCACGACATCGCCGAATATTATCGGAAGGACGGCACCTGGCTGGAGGATATCATCGATCTGGAGCGGTATCAGTCGCGTCGCCTGGGGAAAAATTACGACACGAAGGTGCGGAAGTATCATCACATCCCCGAGATCGAGCTCTTCAAGGAGATTAAGAACTTTTTCCGCTTGTTCCGCACGCAGGAGACGGAGGCGCGGCTGGACGAACTGGAGCACGCTGTTGAGCTTCTCAAAGACGGATTCGACGACATCGCCATGGACGTTGTGGGCTCGGTGAACATGGGGATTTCGCAGCAGAGCTCGGACATCGACGTGGTGCTCTATCTCAGATGCGGCCGGAACTGCCAGGACCTGTACCAGCAGTGCGATTATTACTCGAGCGCAAAGGCCCTGCTTGAAAATATCATCGGCGACAAGTACAAGTTCGAGATCATCGACTGCATCGACCTGAATGTGGTGGAGCAGAGCATCATCACCAAGAATTACGAGTGCGAGGTAACCCAGCGCTTCGTTGCATACCGCTCGATCTGCCGGCCGGTGAACTACAAGGCCATCGCACCCATCGAGGATATCCTGAACGAGGACATCGAGTTCAGGAGGGAGATGGAGGGGAGCATACGGTCCTATTTCCGGATATTCACCACCACGTCCCAGCACATGCGCTCCTTCGATAAATACGAATCGCGGCTGAAGTCAATCGGGATCAAGCTGCCGGAGTCGATCCGGGACAAGATACGGCAATATCTGCAGGTGACTGACCTGGATAACTAGAGTTCCGAAAAATCAAGGGTGGCGAAATAATCATCCATCGTCTCTGCGCGGCGGATCATCCGTACGGAGCCATCCGTCCTGAGAAGCAATTCGGCCGACCGCAGCTTCCCGTTGTAATTGAAGCCCATGGCGTGGCCGTGGGCACCGGTGTCGTGGATCACCACAATGTCGCCAATCTCTATCTCCGGCAGGCGCCGGTTGACTGCGAATTTGTCGTTGTTCTCGCACAGCGATCCGGTCACGTCGTACACGCGATCGGGGGGTCGGTCCTCCTTGCCGAGCACGGTGATGTGGTGGTATGAGCCGTAGAGCGCGGGGCGCATCAGGTCCGCCATGCAGGCGTCCAGCCCGACGTGCTCCCGGTAGATATTCTTCTTGTGGAGCACCCTCGATACCAGGTAGCCGAAGGGGCCGGTAATCATCCTGCCGCTTTCCATGAATATCGAGAGCGGATGCAGGCCGGCGGAGCGGATGATTTTATCGTACAGGATTTTTATCTTTTGAGACACATATTCCATGTCGATGGCCTTTTCCCCGGGCCGGTACGGGATGCCGAACCCGCCGCCCAGGTTAACGAACTCGAAGCGTATCCCCAGCTCCCGGGAGATGTCGGCGGCCATGGTGAAGAGCATCTCCGCCGTGTCCACGAAATAGTCGGGGTTGAGTTCGTTGGATGCGATCATGGTGTGAAAGCCGAATCGCTTCACTCCCTTTTCGCGCACGGCGCGATACCCTTCGAAGAGCTGTTCCCGGGTGAATCCGTACTTGGCCTCTTCCGGAGCGCCGATAATGGCATTGCCGCCCCGGAGCGGCCCCGGATTGTACCGGAATGACAGAACCTCGGGGATGCCGGCGTTAAATTCCAGAAAGGGTATGTGGCTGATGTCATCCAGGTTGATGATGGCTGACAGTTCGCGGGCCTTCACGTACTCCGCCGCCGGCGTATCGTTGGAGCTGAAAAAGATCTCCTCGCCCGTAATGCCGACCCGCTCTGCAAGCACCAGCTCGGGCATGGAACTGCAGTCGGAGCCGAACCCCTCCTCATGGAGTATCTTCATTATGTGCGGGTTCGGGCACGCCTTGACGGCGAAGAACTCCTTGAAGCCGTGCGCCCATGAGAATGCCTTCACCAGCGCCTTCGCGTTATGCCGCATGCCAGTCTCATCGTAGATATGGAAGGGCGTGGGATATTCTTGAATAATTCGCTCAATCTGTTCCCTGGTTAGGGGAAGTCTTTTTTCAGCCATAATAAGCGCCGTGATGAATCTGAATTTGCGTGATACTAGCGCAGTATGCCAACACCCTGTCAACAATTTAATTTTGGCGGAACCCGCCTTCGCACGCCTTAACAAAGGACTGCCGTCGAAAACTGATATAACAATGATGCGCCTCTTCTCTGGCCGTAATAATGGGCCGAAACAGCGGAGGATGATTTCGATTATCACATTTTTTGCAGATAAAGATAAATTTTGGATGACAAATAAATAATCAGTTAATAAGTATTTAACGATGCTCATGCATAGACCTGTTGGGAATTTTATCGATGTGCTCATTGAAACGCCCGTGGCCGAAATCGGGGCCCATATTATCGATTATTGATTTTCACAACACGTCTGATGATTATCACCTATCCATATCCAATTAAAAGGTGCTATAACCCCAATGAAAGAAAAATCCGATGAAAAACAGAACCTAGCCAGGTCAAAAATCTTCTCTGACGCCATCATCGAAAGCAACAAACGACTTTTTATTGCGGCCCTTGTCATAACGCTCCTCGGAAATATCGCGGTCACGGCTATCAAGGCGGCCGGTATCGGCTCCGGTTACCTTGAATATCAACATATCATTTTTGAAGCGATTATCATAGCGCTAACGCTGTCCGGCTCATACATCATATCAAACAAGTTTAAAGGCAGGATTGCGTCCGGCTATATCATGATTACGGGCGTTCTCATTAGCATATCCGTATTTGAATACACGTTCCACGGGGCAAAACAGCTATTCGCAACGCGTTATATCCCTCTGGCGCTCAGTATTTTTTATTTCAACACGCCCATTTCGGTATATACCTTAATCATAGTGATTATTTCACAGGCGGTGACCTTTATCATCAACCCCGACCTGCGCCTCCCGCCGCCCTATTCGGACACGGCGGTACGGTTCCTCTTATATCTGTTTGTCGGCGTCGGCGCCTATTTCGGCTCGCGGGCGACACAGCGGCTCCTCAAATTCGCCATCGACAAACATGAAGAAGCCAGCAGCAGCCTTATCAACCTCCGCGGTATGGCCATGGCGGTCATAAACTCCATGGTGATCATGAAGCGGGAGACGGCAGAGCACCGGGTCATCACCAGGGAGATGACCGAAATCTCCCAGCACCAGGCGGCGTCCCTGGAGGAGATAACCACTTCGCTTGAGGAACTGGCCGGCAATTCGAATACCATCAGCGAGACTGCCCGGTCCCTGTACGAGGAGCTGGCCATCACCGTCGATTCGGTCAACGACCTGAAGGCCGTCAACGACAAGGTGCAAGTGAGCTCCATCGAAATGAACCGCTCGCTGAACGAGGTGACCGATCATTCCATGAGTACATCGGACCAGATCAAGCTCACGGAAGAAAAGTTCAACACGGTCAAAAACAAATCGAGCGAGATGGCAAATTTCGTTCAGGTCATCAACGACATCGCTGATAAGGTGAACCTTCTCTCCCTGAACGCGGCCATCGAGGCGGCCCGGGCCGGTGACTATGGCCGGGGTTTCGCGGTTGTCGCTGATGAGATTTCGAAGTTGGCCGACGCCACGACCCAGAACGCCCGGGAGATCGAGAACATAATCAAGGAGAACCTGACGCTCATCGACGAGAGCGGGACCCTCATCAATCAGTCGGCGGAGACGATGAACAAGCTCAACAGCGCCATCGTCACCATCAAGGACGAGATCACGGAGCTCGGCCATCTCATCACCGACATCGGTATAACCATCAAGACGATCAAGAGCCTCAACATCAAGATTCACGATTCAGGCAAAACCATTGAGAACTCCACCTCGGAACAGAAGATCGCCACGGACGAATCGTCCAGAACCGCCTTCGACATTGCTCAAAAGTCGCAGGATATCGTCACCATAGCCTCGAATCTGTCGCGCTCCACCCAGGCGATCAACGAGATCACCGCCGAGCTGGACCGGATTGTGAATGAGATGATCAAGTAGGCCGCCTCCCCCCTCTCATGAGGGCCCGACTTCTACCGGTAAAGATTCAGATCTACCTGAACCGCTTCAATAGAAGTGAATTCGTCACCACTGACACGGAGCTCAGCGCCATGGCCGCGCCCGCGATAACCGGATTGAGCATGCCGGACGCCGCGAAGGGAATGCCGATGCAGTTATAGATGAAGGCCCAGAAGAAATTCTGCCTGATTTTCCGTATGGTGGCGCGCGACAGCCGAATCGCGGTCGCGATGCCGGCGAGATCGGTTCCCATGAGCGCGATATCAGCCGATTCCAGTGCGATGTCGGTTCCGGTTCCCAGTGCGATTCCGACATCGGCCGTCGCCAGCGCCGGCGCGTCATTGATGCCGTCGCCCACCATGGCCACCGCCGTTCCACCGCGCTGGAGCTCACGCACCACCTCCGCCTTGCGGCCCGGAAGCACGCCGGCGATCACCCTGCCGGGGTCGATCCCGGCCCGGGCTGCCATGAACTCGGCCGTGCGCCGGTTGTCACCGGTCACCAGGTAAACCGCGAGCCCCATCCGGTGAAGTTCAGCCACGGCGCCGCGCGATGAATCCCTGATCGAATCGGAAACGGCGATTACCCCGGCCGCACGGCCGCCAATGGCGACGACCACCGCGGTCTTGCCCTGGGCCTCAAGAGGAGTCAGCACCGATGCGCAGCATGACAGGTCGACACCTCGTTCCTCAACAAAGCTCTGCGTGCCGGCGATCAGTTCTCTCCCCTTGAAAAAGGCGCGCACGCCTTTCCCCGGCTCGCTCGAGAAGGCTTCCGGGTCCGGTATTTCGCCCTTTGATGCGGCTCGATCGTATATCGCCCTTCCCACCGGGTGTTCCGATTTCTTTTCCGTCAGACCGGCGTAGAAAATGAGTTCATCCTCTTTCATATCTCCGGTAGGAAGAATGTCCGATACCGAAAGTTCCCCCGTGGTCACGGTCCCGGTCTTGTCAAGGACCACGATCCCGGTCCGATGAGCCGCTTCCAGGGCCTGGCCGCTTTTAAAGAGGATCCCCATGTCGGCCCCCCGTCCTGTGCCTACCATCACCGCCGTCGGCGTGGCCAGGCCCATCGCGCAGGGACAGGCGATCACCAGCACGGCAACCGCGCTCACGATGGCCATGGCGAGGCTGCCGGTGGCGAGAATCCATACGACGAAGGTTACGACCGCCACCCCCAGCACCGCCGGGACGAACACGGCGGCGATCCGGTCTGCGAAACGCTGGATGGGGGGCTTGCCGGCCTGCGCCTCTTCAACCGTGCGGATGATCTGCGCGAGCAGGGTGTCGCGTCCCACCCGCTCGGCCCTGAAGGTAAAGGACCCGAATCGGTTGATGGTGGCCCCGGTGACCGGATCGCCGGGCCCCTTGTCCGCGGGCACGCTCTCACCGGTGATCATGCTCTCATCAACCGAGGAAGCACCGGACAGGACGACGCCGTCCACCGGTATCTTTTCACCCGGCTTCACTACAATGGTATCGCCCGGTACGACATCGCCGGCCGGCACCGTAAGCTCCCCGCCGTCCCGCACGATGACGGCCGTGGCCGGCTGGAGTCCTATGAGTTTTTTGATGGCGTCCGAAGTCCGCCCCTTGGCGCGGGCTTCGAAAAACTTGCCCAGGAGCACCAGGGTTATGACGACGGCTGAGGCTTCGAAATAGAGACCGCCCGCACCGCCGCTTATTAATGGCATGATAAATCCGTTGTACACGCTGAAGAAGTAGGCAGCGCTGGTGCCCAGAGCGACCAGGAGATCCATCCCGGGGCTCCCGCCCCGCACGCCCAGGTACGCGTTCCGGTAAAAGCGCCAGCCGATCACGAACTGGACCGGCGTAGCCAGGACGAGCTGCAACAGAGGGTGATGGATAAATTCGATATGGACGCGTAAAAGCATCAGCACCATGGACGCCACCAGCGGCGCGCTCAGGGCGGATGATATCAGCACCAGGATCCCGAGCCTGCGAATCTCCTGTTTCCGCATCTCGGCGGCCCGGTCCCGGTCTTCCTCCTCGATTGTCTCGGCTCCGTATCCGGCCCTTTTTATTTCTTCGATAATTTCGTATGTCTTGATCTTGAGGGGATCGTACCGCACACGTCCCTTCTCGGTACTGAGATTCACGCTTACGTCGATAACGCCGTCCCTTTTCTTTACCGCTTTCTCAATCCGCGCGGCACAGGCTGCGCAGGACATGCCGGAAATGCGGATGTTCTTTTCTCTCTGCATGGCGGAAATCCTTATTGATAAGTAACGCCCGGGACACTATTGTTACGCCTGATGAAAAACCGCAATGATCGTAGCACATTTCATGAAAAATTGGAATTGATTTTTTTCCGGCCGTCGAGGAATTTATTCCAGTGATGGAAATAATTCGACCCAGGAGGACTCAATGAACGCAATCAGCCGCAGTATCTTTATCACCGGTATCATTTTCACCGTCGCCGCCGGCGCTGCTGCCCGTGAAGGCGACCAAAAGCTGTTTTATGTCATCAATTACGCCGTTTCGCAATGCAACGCTGAAATCGAAGTCAACGGAGTACCCATAACCAGGTCCGAGAAAAAACATTCCTATTCGGTCAACGGTGTTTCAGATGTAAGCATGTGGATATCCACCGGCAAAAACAGGGTGACGGTAACAATCAGGCCCGCGGCCCGGCAGAAGGACAGCGGTGCCAGCCCGAGCATCGTGATAAGCGTTTCAACCGTCCTCCAAGGCCAGATGTCCGATGAAGGTAAAAAGATTGCGGAACTCCGTATCCCCGAAAAAAACGGCGATGATGAATTAGCCCGGATTCAGAAAACAACACGGAAAGAACTTGAATTTACTCCACAATATGTTCCTCCCTCGGAACTGTGGGGTAAAATCAAGCAGGTAAAACTGGACGCCTCCTCCCGGAAGCATATCCTGAAGCTCGTTGCGGACTACCACGCCGCCCTTTCCAGGAAAAACGTCGACGCACTGTACGGATTTCTCCTCTTCGCCTCCCTGGATATGGCGCGCCTCCGGCACCAGCCGGTTGAAGAGGTGAAGTCGAAGCTCAAGGACAATCTGAGGGAGATGCTCTCGGAAAAAGGATTCGCCATGGCTCCCCTGAACATCGGAAGGATTATTCTCAGGCCGGTGGCCGACGGCAGGATACTGTGGGTCACCGATCCGGCCGTTGAATCGCCGGTACGCACCAGGAAAACCAGCGACGGAGGAACGATCTCGTTCCCGGTTTATGTTTCAGTCATTGACGGAAAATGGGTAATAGTACGGTAGCTATTCATGTTGTCGCCGAGGCGCGGTCGCGTGAGAGCGCCTCCGCGGCTCTGTTAATCATTTCGCATTAATCCACTTCATCATCCGGCGAAGCTCGGCACCGACTTTCTCAATCGGGTGGTTCCGCTGCTCCTCCTTGATACGGTTGAACTCCGGCCGGCCCAGCTCGTTTTCGCGGATCCACCTTTTGGCGAAGGAGCCGTTCTGGACCTCTTTCAGGATCTTCTTCATCTCCTTCCGCGTCTTATCGGTGATGATCCGCTTCCCGCACAGGTAGTCGCCGTACTCGGCGGTGTCCGACACCGAATAGCGCATGTAGTTGATCCCGCCCTGGTAGAACAGGTCCACGATGAGCTTGAGCTCGTGAAGGCACTCAAAGTAGGCGATTTCAGGCTGATACCCGGCCCCCACCAGGGTGTCGAATCCGGCCTTGACGAGCTCGGATACGCCGCCGCACAGGACCGTCTGTTCGCCGAAGAGATCGGTCTCGGTCTCCTCCTTGAAGGTCGTCTCGATGACGCCGGCCCTCGTCGCGCCCAGGCCTTTGGCGTAGGCAAGGGCTGTCTGCTTCGCCCTTCCCGAGGCGTCGCTGTGTATGGCGATGAGGCAGGGCACGCCGCCCCCCTTCTCATATTCGCTCCGGACAAGATGGCCGGGACCCTTCGGCGCGACCATGATGACGTCGATCTCCGTGGGAGGCACGATCTGCCCGAAATGGACGTTGAACCCGTGGGAAAAGACCAGGGTTTTGCCGGCCTTCATGAACGGCTCCACGTCCTGCCGGTAGAGCTTCGCCTGAACGTGGTCCTGAGCCAGTATCTGGATCAGGTCCGCCTTCTCTGCCGCTTCGCGCGCGGACACCGGCCTGAAGTTATGCGATTCGGCCAACCGATAGTTATCGGTGCCGGGAAGCTCTGCTACAATGACGTTCATGCCGCTGTCCCTGAGATTCTGCGCCTGGGCGTGGCCCTGGCTCCCATACCCGATAATGGCGATGGTTTTATTCTTCAGTATGCCGAGGTCGGCGTCAATATCATAATACATTTTGGCCATGGTAGTCTCCTTGTAATTACTCCTTCAACAACGACACCCTCCCCGTCCGCATCAGCTCCTTGATGCCGTAGGGCTTCAGGAGTTCGATAAAATTATTTATATTTTCCGGGTCGCCTTTAACGCCCAGGGTGATGGTCTTAGGCGATATATCGGCGATGTCGGCCTTGAAAATCTCTCCCAGCTGGTAAATCTCCGCTCTTTTGCTCGATGTGGCGTTAACTTTCACCAGAACAAATTCACGCTCAACAGTGGGCAGGTCCGTGTGATCGGTCACCTTGATGACGTTGATAAGCTTGTTGAGCTGCTTCTTCACCTGCTCGATCACCCGGTCGTCGCCCTGGACCACGATGGTCATGATGGAGACGTCCTCCTGTTCCGTGGCGCTCACGGTCAGGGAGTCGATATTATAACCCCGGGCGGAGAAGAGGCTGGCAACGCGCGCCAAGACCCCGAATCGGTTCTCAACCTTTACCGATATGACGTACTGTCTTATGTCGCCCTCAGTAGATGCCATGCCTTACGCCAGAAGCTCCCTCATGATGATTTCCTTGAAAGACTGACCCGCCGGAACCATGGGGTAGACGTTTTCCTCCCGCGAGATGCGGAAGTCAAGAATGATGGGCCGGTCGGTAATTTCAAGCGCTTTTTGCAGCGCGGGCGCAACCTCTTCATATGTGTCGATCCGCATCCCGACCGCGCCATAGGCTTCGGCGAGCTTCACGAAATCGGGCGCAAAATCGATACAGGTGTGGCTGTATCGTTTTTCGTAAAAGAGCTGCTGCCACTGCCGCACCATACCCAGAAATCCGTTGTTCAATATCGCGATGATGACCGGGAGACGGTGCTGAACCGCCACGATAAGCTCCTGGATGTTCATCTGGATTGAGCCGTCGCCCGCGATGTCGATGACCCGCTTCTCAGGCCGCGCCAGCTGGGCGCCGATGGCGGCGGGAAAGCCGTATCCCATGGTACCCAGGCCGCCGGAGGAAATGAATGTCCTCGGCTGGGTATACTTGTAGAACTGGGCGGCCCACATCTGGTTCTGCCCAACCTCGGTGCAGATGATGGCGTCCCCTTTCGTCTGTTTGTATATTTCCTCCACGACGAATTGAGGTTTGATCCTCCCCTTGTCATTTTTTTCATAGGTGAGCGGATGCTCGCGCTTTAAACCATCGACGACTGCGAGCCATTCATCGATTTCCGGCGCCTTGATGATCTGGGTCATCTCGGCCAGCACCTGCTTGCAGTCACCGACAATTGGAATATTCACCGGCACGTTCTTGCTCACCGAAGCCGGATCGATGTCGATATGGATGACCTCCGCGCTGGGTATAAACTCGGCGATTTTACCGGTCACCCGATCGTCAAAGCGGGCCCCGACGGCGATCAGGAGATCGGACTCGTTCACCGCATGGTTGGCGTAGTAGGTGCCGTGCATGCCCAGCATCTCCAGGGAAAGGCGGTCGGTCTCGGGGTACACGCCCAGACCCAGCAGGGTCGTCGTGACCGGGATCTGTGTTTTCTTCACGAACTCCCTGAGCTCCTTTGAAGCGTTTGATATAACAACGCCGCCGCCGGCGTAGATGACCGGGCGCTTCGAGTTCTCGATGAGCTGGCAGGCCTTTTTGATCTGGCCGGGATGTCCTTCATATACCGGCTTGTACCCCCGCAGGTGAACGGTTTCCGGGTAGCTGAACTTGTATTCAGCGTTTGATATATCCACGGGGACGTCGATCAGGACCGGGCCCGGCCTGCCGGTGGTGGCGATATAGAAGGCTTCCTTTATAATACGGGCCAGATCCTTGATGTCCTGAACCAGGTAGTTGTGCTTGGTAATGGGCCGGGTGATTCCGGTGATGTCGACTTCCTGGAAGGCGTCGTTACCGATTTGCTCCCGCTTCACCTGGCCGGTGAAAACAATCAGGGGCACCGAGTCCATGTGGGCGGTGGCGATTCCGGTAACACAGTTCGTCGCGCCGGGGCCGGACGTGGCGATGACGACGCCCGGCCTGCCCGAAGCCCTGGCGTATCCGTCAGCCGCATGGACGGCACCTTGCTCGTGCCGGGAGAGTATAAACCTGAATGGGGCGTTATAGAGGGCGTGGAATATGGGTATCACCACGCCGCCCGGATAGCCGAACATATGCTCGACCTTTTCCTGCTTCAGGCTCTCAACGATGATATCAGCGCCTTTCATTTTCGATAATAAAACCCGTTACCCCTAAAGATAATATTGCGAGAAAGTGAGTACCATAACGCCCTCTATTGTAATTTGTCAATTTTTTTTCTATGCCTGAACCGTCAATCCCGGGGATTACATTAACCCGGAAAAAGCACAGAAGTTCTGCTTTTTTTATTGCCGTGAAAAAATTCCTTGAAATAATTCTTCATCAGGCTAATCTACTCCGTGGAAGGCATGATCATCCGTCCTCGCTTTCACAAGGCGGTATAAGACAGTACTGTGATAAAATAAATAGTATGCTCAAAAAATTCATTGACGAAATCCTCAAAAAAATAATCGAACACAACACAAAGGTAAATCATGACTCCATTCCTCATTCTGATACCTTTGAAAAGGAAATTCAATCGCTGCTGGGGATCGATCGCGCCGATCTTGAACTCATCATCAGAATCCTGAAAGAATCCCATAATATATTCACGTTTGAAATCATTAAAGAAGATGCTGATAACGACATCAAAAGAGTCGACGGCTACGTCGAAACGGATCTCCAGACAATCCGGAAGCTGAAAAACTTCTTCCAGAAACTACTCATGGATGAATATGAAAAACAGTTCAACAAACGCCTCCTGGTTCACCAAATCGTGAAGGATATCTATTCGCGGCCGAGTTTCTACAAGAACACTATGCTCGGCCAGATCGGCAATAAGTCGATCATGCTTGCGGAATACGAGAATTACATCGAGCGAAATTTCACCGAATACACGGATACATGGAAAACGAAGAAGCTCGCTGCAGTGCTCAAGACCGTTGATACCAAGATGCTGCACGAAGCCGGACCACACCCGGCGAACAAGGAACAGAAAAGCGACCCCCGCCAGACCGGCCAGCGGGCCGTGGATTCCCCACAGTATCAGAATTATTCATCAGGCAAATCGAAGCAGTCCCTTGACAAGGTACTCCAGATATACGGCGTGGAATTCTTCTTTCGCATCAACCTGCGTAAATATAATTTTGACCTGTTGCGGAATGTTATCGAGAGAGGTGAGATCGACCGGCGGTCAGATCTGATGCTCCTGAAAGAGATGATACAGAAGATGAAGTTAAATATCGGAAAAGATCCGATGCTCCTCGATTACACCGACAAGATCTATAAGCTGGAGAGAATCATTTCACGTCAGATACTTTACAGCCGCTGATCAATCACCCTCATCCATGTCCCCGGCCGTGGGTAGGACAGCCGTCGGCAGGATACGGTTTTATGCTGCCGGTCACTTTTTATTGCACGGGCTCTTTCCTTCCATGTAATCCTGGAAGGGTATTTTCTTCATGTAGCATTCATCCTGGATGTAGCTCAATAACGGCAGGAACATGCTCTTGTTGATAAACCCAGGAATTTTGGTAATGAGGTTCCCCTCGCGATCCAGGAAGACGACCGTGGGAAGACCCTGTACGCCGAGCATGGCGGCGAATTCCTGCTTTGTGAGAATATGGTTCTTGTATTTAATTTTCTCATCAAAATTCTTATCGGTATGAAGCCGTATGCAGATATAATTATCCCGGAGCTTCGACGCCACCTCCGGATCAGTGAAGACCTCGGCTTCCATCTTCCTGCACCAGCCGCACCATTCGGCGTAAAAGTCCATCACGACCGGCTTCCGCTTCTCTACCGCCAGCTTTAAACCCCCGTTAAAATCATGCCAGGTGACCGTCACCTGCTCTCCGGCAGCTAACCCGGCTCGCTTATTGTCTTCCTGCTCAGATGATTTAGCGCATGAAGCGAATATCCATAAAATTGTTAAAACTATTACAACCGGAGCGTGAAGCTTTTTCATGATCTCACCTCATCAATTCTATTATGGGCACATCTAAAAACTGTTTTTTTCATTAAAAGTGCCCAAAAAGAAATATCCTAATACGATTTTTAGAAGTTTCCTTATATTTTTCAGCAATAATTACCGACAACCATACTATTTATGAGGATCAATTAATGTGAAATAAATTTATCTTTTGAAATAAGGCGATTGAAGGCTTGTGAATAAATTATTTCTCATTAATAGGATAATAAAAATAATAGTAACTATTCAGCAAATTTTAAAATTTATACATTCAATAAATTAATGTAATAATAATTCCCCCCGCCGCCTTCGGCGGCGGGGGGAATT
>Ga0154692_181_pt4 | contig 22446 bp, 18 predicted proteins | sample Rifle2008BG13ft_FD_116121 | JGI IMG/M metagenome (GOLD analysis project Ga0154692, IMG submission 116121) | Spirochaetes bacterium RBG_13_51_14
TTGGAGCCGACCGTTGATGGCGATTACATCATCGATAATTATTTCGGTTTCCCGGAAGCCGTATCCGGGCGCGAGCTGATCGGCCGCGGCGTATCACAGGCGAAAAAGTTCGGTGCCGCGATAGAACGGGAACGGGTTTTGAGCATACATTACGATGATGAAAAAGCTTATACCGTTACAACAGACCGGCGTGAAATTTCCGCTTGCTCGATCATACTCGCAACCGGAATCGAGCGCCGGAAACCGGAGATCAAAAACCTGTCCGCATTCGAGGGCAGGGGCGTTTCCTACTGCGTAAGCTGTGACGGATATTTTTTCAAAAACAAAAGGATACTGGTCGTTGGCGAGGGGAATTATGCCGCGAATCAGGCTTGTGAGCTGACGCACTATTCGCCGGCGGTGCGGATCTGCACCATGGGGAAACCGATTGAAATGAGCCGCGACTTCACTGTCAGGCTGCGACAGGCCGGGATCGCGTTGGTCGAAAAAAGAATTTCGATGCTAAAGGGTGAAGCGGGTCTCTCGCATGTCGTGTACGATTCCGGAGAAGAGTCCGAGGTTGACGGATTGTTCGTCGCCATCGGCGACGCATCATCCGTCGATTTCGCCCGAAGCCTCGGGATCATTACAAACGGGAATTTCATCCAGGTTGATGATGAGCAGAAGACCAACGCGCCGGGGATATTCGCGGCCGGCGACTGCACCGGAGGATTTCTGCAGATAAGCGTCGCCGTGGGGGAAGGCGCCGCGGCCGCGAAGTCGGCTATTGATTATGTGAAAAATATTTGCAGGGTATGAGCGCCAGTCCAGCGGTTCGCTCATGGTTGTTTCTTTCCCGGGTTTGTCACATCGAGATCGATCCCTTCCGGAAATCCGTTTTGCCGATACGGGCGTTGATAAGCACCGGCGTCCCGTTCCGCGACGCTTCAATCGCCTGCTGGAGAATATTTTCAATCTGGTCTTCGTCGTCAATGAGAAATCCCCTTGCATCAAGGCTTTCGGCTATGCCCTGATAATTCGCATACCGCAGCACGGTGGCGACGTCGTCCTTGAGAATCGCCACCTGATCGCGCGCAATTTGCGTCCACCCGGCATCGTTACCGATGACAGCAATGACCGGCACCCGGTGCCGCACCAGAGTATCGAATTCAACAAGGCTGTAGCCGGCCGCGCCGTCCCCCCAGAGAAGCCACACATCTGCATCGGGCCTGCAGAGCTTGGCGCCCAGGGCGAAGCCGGCCCCGACGCCCAGTGTCCCGAACACGCCGGGATCGAGCCAGGTCAGCGGAGCGCGGGGACGGACGACGTACGACGCCGTGGCGACGAAATCTCCTCCGTCCGCGGCGATTATGCTGGTGTCGCCGATAACCGCGTTGATTTTTTCCAGCAGCAGGAGCGGGTTGACGTATTCGGTTTTTTTCCGCGCGAGGCCCCGTATCTCCTTTTCCCTCTGTTCTTCACGGTCGCGTAATGTCTGAATCCATACGTCACGGGGCCGGCCGTCATCCATGAAATCGGCGCAGGCTATGAGGAATTCGGCGGGATCGGAGTGGGCCGCCAGGTCGGGACTGCGGTTAAGGTTCAGATCATGTCTGCTCCGGTTGATGGCGATAACAGCGGCGCCGGCGCTGATCGACCTGCCATAGTTGAGTCGAAAATCAAAGGGCATGCCTGCCAGAATCAGCAGATCAACCTCGGCGAGGGCGTCACTGCGCTTGTGGTGAAACTGGAGGGGACAACCAGCTCCCATCAGGCCCCTGGCCATGCCCGTCGCATAGAGAGGGATATTCATAGAGCCAAGCGCCCGCGCCAGCCGGGGAGCCTGGTGCGGGTCCAGGAGAGCCTGGCTTCCGATGATGAGCAGGGGGCGCTTGGCCGCTTTGATTAACTGAACCGTCTTCCGGATCGTGCGTTTCCTGATGTCCGGATTTACTGAAGGGATATTTTCATGGCGCATGGTTTCAAGATCACAGGTGTAGAGCTTGTCAAGATGACGCCTGAGGTACCAGGAGGTGACCCTGTTCCGGAGTGAATTGTCGTCCCGGAACGCGCTTTTGATGCCGTACCACTGCCGAACCAGATCCTCATCGTAGAGCAGGTCTATGGGGCATTCAATAAATACCGGACCGGGAACTCCTGACCGGGCGAACGCGAAAGCGAATTCAATCACCGGGATGAAGTCGCAATTCCTTTTTATGGAGAATGACGCTTTTACCGCCGAACGGACAAGCGACACCTGATCGATATCCTGGAGGGATCCCCTTCCCTTGAGCACGGTGGCGGCCGCCCCGCCGAAGATGACGAGGGGGGACTGCGCCATACTGGCGTTGACCAGGGCGGTGATGCTGTTGGCAACACCGGGACCGGCCGTTACGACCGCGACGCCCGGAACGCCGGTAAGACGGCTCACGGCGTCTGCTGCGAAAACGGCGTTTGCCTCGTGCCGCACGTCAATAATTCTTATTCCGATTTTATTGCATTCCGTCAGGATCGGCGAGATGTGGCCGCCGCATACGGTAAATACGAATCGCACGTCATGTTCGCGCAGGAGCTGGGCGATAATTGTTCCGCCGTTCATAATGACCTCGTATTGAGATAAGTTGAAACGGTAGCAGTTATAGATCAGGAAACTTAACGCATCATAATATGGAACTTCATATAAATCAAGAAATAATCGGGTGCGACCAGCTTACCCATGCAGGTCGCCCAAACGCGTCATCGAAGCGGAAGTGAGGAGCCGGTTGATCGGCATGATGGTACCGGCACGCCAAACCCTTCTGTCCATGAAATGCGCGGGGCCGGCTATCAGCCGGCCCCGGGGTGTTGCATATGATAAATGATGCGAAGAAAAATGAGGGTTCAGCCTGAATTATTATTCTCCGCGTCTCACAGGCTGTTGTAGTGTTCCAGCGCCTGTTCGTCGCTCATCGTGTCGCTTCTGATGATGACGCGATCGATGATGCCGTCCCAGCCGATATTCCCATATCCGCTGTCGTACATTTCAGAGAGCTGGGCGCCGATTATGACTGCGCCGTCGGTGTCACGCACACCGCCCGTGGTATTGGCTATCTCGCCGTCACGGACGCCGTTGACATACAGGCGCAGGGATGTTTCGTCCCAGGTTCCGATTATATGGTACCACTGGCCGGGCTGAAGGTCAAAAGTGCCGTGCACGCCGATCCAGTTGCCGTCGTCTCCGGTGACCATGAACAGGAGCCTCGCGTGTGAATTTTCATGATAATAGAGTTGTATTCCCCAGGATTCGTCGCTGAAATCCCTTTTCTCGCCCTTGTGCACGATGCCGGCGAAGGGGAAAATGGCATCGGCCTTGACCAGAACCTCGATGGTACCGCTGTTCCTAAGGGTCATTGACTCGCTGTCAGGGCGAGTGACATAGTCGAGGGTGGCGGGATCGCCGTCGAAGTAGAGCGCTTCGGGGTTACCATTGTATCCCTCAACCGTCTGGGCGTTGACAATCGTGTAATCCGGCGATTCAGGATCGAAACCTATCCATTCCACCAGGATTGCCGGGTCCGGTAATATGTTAATAGTATACGACGCCTGCGTGCCATCCTCCGCGCTAACTATCAGTGCGCATTCTGCATTCAATTCAACCGCCGGGGTCATGCCGTCAGCTTCGAATATATCAAACACCGCGCCCTGTGCGGCGGTAACGGCAGCTTTAAGATTTTCGACGGTGGTGCCAAACGGAATGTTGACCAGCGCGGTTCCCTGGACATCACCGATGGTGGTGGCAATTGTGGTGTCGCTGCTCAACGCCGGTCCGGTGCTTTTCTGGGCGTTCAATCCTGCAACAAGGAGCGGTAGGGATTGGTTACCGCCTGAATTTGAGCAGCTGCTGAAGGTGATAATAGTTATCACTGCGGTGATAATCGCAACCATGTAATTTCTTTTTGTATTCATAATCATTTCCCTCCAGTTAATATAGTACATGCCTGTTAATTATTTTTTATCGTCAATATCATAGTAATAGGGTTTATAGGATTTGTCAATAAAAAAAACCCATGTAGGCGGGTTTTATTTATTTTTTTATTAAAGTTCCACTTTTATATGACATAATGAGGCAATTTATGTCAATAATGTAAATAGAACAACCCATGAATAACAATTAAGCTATGAAATTATGACATTTTTTATATTTTATGTCATAATTTCATAATCTATTGCCATATATTATTAAAACTATAATCATTATAAATAATTACTCGACCTAGGTGATTTTTTTGCATAGATAAACTTATAAAAAAGGCTAATTTTGTTCGTTTAGAGCGACGTGTGATTGAATAACTTATCTAAAATAACTCGGAAATGAGCAAAACAGGATGTTTTGCGTGAAGCGAGGATAAATGCCGGCTTGTTTTTAACATCCTGTCAAAGCCGGCACTGCCAACATCCTATTGGCAGCAGAAGATTTTTCCGGAGCAAAACAACCAAATTGAATGGCTCACTAACGAACTGAGCAATAAACGGGCAAAATTAGCCTAAATCAAGTAATTAATACAGCCATGTTTAGCGTTCTCCAATCGGCAAAAACTCCCGGATTGTATCGCCCGTATATATCTGAAGCGGACGCACTATTTTGAAGGGGCGGGTGTAGTGCATTTCCCGCCACTGGGCTATCCAGCCGGGGAGGCGGCCGATGGCGAACATAACCGGATACATATCAGTTGGGGTGCCCGCAGGCATTCGGCCACCTCGTCAAGAGGCGGCCGAATGGCAGTTGATGGGGGAAATAGATAGCCGCTTGTTACTTGTTCTTCAATATCCTGAATTCAGTTCGCCTGTTCAGCTCGTCGAATCCGCTGCCGACCTGATCCACCACCGGTTGGCTTTTGCCGGCGCCGAAAATTTTGATGCGCTTGGAATCCAGGCCTTTTTCCGCAAGATAATTTTTAACCGCTTCGGCCCTTTTCAGGCTCAACCGGTCATTGTATTCAACGCTGCCGTGAAGGTCGGTATGGCCGACTATCCCAATGGTGCGTTCCCCGTGTTCTTTAAGGAATTTCGCGAGCGCTTCAAGGTAGGGATATGATTCCTTCTGTATCTCGGCCTTATCGAAATCAAAATGTATGGCCCGCGTCTCAAAGTTCGCGTCCTTATTGAAGACGAGCGACGAATACAGGTCGAATAACCCCTTGCCCCCCTCCCGGTTAGAGCAGATGAAATACCTCTGGTCAGCCCGTGTCAGATATATTTCATTCTCTTTGCTGTTGACTTTATCGCCCAGATTGACCGGCGCTCCGAATGCTCCGTCTTTATATGAAACAAAGTAGATGTCGAACATGCCGATGCTGTCCGGCCGGTTCGAGGCGAAAATGAAGCCGCCCAGGTCTTCGGCGGGTATTAGCGCTACGTCCCGGTAGCCGGTGTTAAACGGCGCGGGCATGGGTTTGATATTGATAAATTTTCTGTTCCGGTATTCCCCACATAGGACTACAGATTTTTCCATATCCCCGAAGTGCCACATACAGTAATAGAGGGTTTTTCCATCCCTGCTGAGGCTCGGCGTTTTCTCATGATACATGGTGTTCACCCGGCCGGGAAGCGGCTCCGGTGCGCTCCATCCGCCGTTCACCCTTTTTGACCAGTACAGGTCAAAGGACACCTTTATCTGATTGCGATTGTCTCTCGGCATCTCGATGCTTCCATCCCGGTCCGATGAAAAAAGGAGGACGGTGCCGTCCGCGGATAAGAACGGGGTTTCGTCATTGAAGGGCGAATTAAGCCGGGAAAGCGGCTCCGGTTCGCTCCATGCGCCGTCTCTCGCGTAACTGATGAACAGGTCCTGGTACGCGCCGTTCCTGTTCGAGTTGAATATCATGAAGCTCCCGTCGGGACTTACCGTGGGCGCGAAATCGTTCCGGGAGCTGTTAACCGGAGCACCAAGATTTTTGGGAGGTTGGGATATGGAGAAGGTCTGAGAATAAAGATGAAGAAACTGCGCCAGGCATGAATACATAATTATGGCGGATAACAATCGTAATCGAAGCGACATAACTGTTTCCCCTTATTGATATATTAACGGATTATTGTTATTAAATCTTGAGTAAAAAAATATTTTTAAACAGGGTGAAATTGACCATGGAAAACAACCAGTCACCCATCGAAGAAGTTTATCAATATTGATAAAGCACGGTATCAATTTTTTATTGACAAACTAAAGACATATGAATTATTTTCAGTAATACACATTCCACATTATTAACCTTTATAATTATATATTTCCTTTTGAAAGTTCTCTTATAACTACAAAGACAGGGGGATACTTTGTGATTAGTACCGCTTTTCACGACTACGCCGGCCTGCTTAAGTTTTTTTATATTTATGCAATCAATCATGATATTATTACTCGAGCTCCATTTTTTCATAATAAAGATGCAATATTCAATCTCGCCGTCTGTGATATGATGGATGAAGATTAATGTATGGAGCCATAAATGAATTTCTAACATCACAAGTAAGTATGCCATCAATATGTTAAGGAGGATACAGTGAAAAAGAAATATTTGTATTCAATAGTGGTTATGACAATGGCATTGTTGCCCGGCTGTAATAAGTTGAGTGGAGACAACAACAGTTTCCTGGCCCTTATCGGCCTGGGCGGACAGAGCACGACCGCCACGCGCGTGTATGGCCAGGGAGGGAGTTTTACCACCAGTACTATCAATAACGGCGGTGTCAGCGCTGACAGTCTGTATCATCCCATTGGAGTTGCGGCGTATGACGGCGGAGTGTATATCGCAGATGATGCAAATAATCGCGTGTTGTGGTATTGAGATTGAACGCGGCCCATCACAGCAAGGGGTTTGGTCTGATACGGATGGACTCGGGGCGTCATTGATGAGGCTTTCAAGCACAAGTTTAAACTTGTATTCCGCTGAATGTTTCCTGACCATACCGCCATATGATGTTTCCCTGCCGGTGCATTTATCGAGAGGGGATTTCACAGTGCGACCGATGGCTCTACGCCAATGAATATATTTTTAAATGTTCAATATAAAATATTTTGTAGATATTAATGGAAATAAATAATAATGTCATACACATAACTGGCGCCTCTTCCGGTATCGGCAGGGCAACCGCTCTGGCCCTGAGCACATATAATAACAAGATCATAATAACCGCCCGCCGGAGAAAATTACTTGAAGAGGTGGCCGCGCGCATTCGAAAAAACGGCAGCGAATGCCTGGTTTTTGATGAAGATGCAACTGAATTTCGGCAGCGGCCCCGCGAGCAACACGCTTACCGCGGACGCCAAAACGATCAAAAATTGCATGCGGACAAACTATGACACCATGATTAACTTTTACGTTCCTCTCATACGGCAGATGGAAAAGCAAAAGAGCCGGGCCATGATAGCCCACACGAATTCTCTGGCGACGTATTTCGGCATTCCGATGCAGGGAGATTATACCGCGGCAAAGAGAGCGGCCCGTCTCTTTCTGGAAACGGCGCGGATGGAGCTGAAACATTTCAATATACGCAACATTGTCATCCAGACGATCCATCCCGGCTTTGTTGATACAGGCGCTTCGAGGAATGATGGAATCCCGGCCCCCAATGAGATAAGCGAGGAGAAAGCGGCAGAATACATACTGGCTGGATTAAAAAAGGAGATGCGTGAAAACCAGTTCCCGCCGGGAACAAAATGGGCGACAAGGCTCGGGAAAATAGTTCCGCATGGTTTTTTGACGAAGACACTGCTCGCATCTGAACCCGAGGATTACTGAAAACCTGAGTCAGGCAAAATTCGCCTTTTTATCAATATATTTATCCAAAAAAAATCGCCTAAGTCGAGTAGTTAATTGTTGACATTACACATAGGTTTGTGTAACTTATTACACATGGAGGTGAAGTATGGCCACAAATTTAGCAATTGACGATAAACTTATTGTCCAGGCTCAAAAACTCGGTGGATTAAAAACTAAAAAAGATACCGTTACTCTTGCTCTTAAAGAATTCATATCAAGAAGAAAGCAGGAAGAAATAATTAATTTGTTTGGTTCTATTGATTACGATGCAGGCTACAATTATAAAAAATCAAGGAAGCGTACATGAAAGTATTGGTGGATACTTCAGTATGGTCCTTGGCTCTCAGAAAAAATGTAAATCGTGATAATAAGGTAATTAGAGAACTATTTGAATTAATCCATGAACTCCGAGTCTCTATTATTGGACCTATCCGGCAGGAGATGTTATCTGGAATTTCTGATAACAATAAATATGAACAATTGAAAGAAAAATTAAAATCATTTGAAGATGTAATAATTGATACAGAGCACTATGAATTTGCCGCGCAACTGTACAATCAATGTCGAAAAAAAGGCATACAAGGCTCACATGTTGATTTTTTAATTTGTGCGGCCAGTATAAAAAATGATTTATCAATTTTTACATTAGATAATGATTTTGAAAAATATCAAAAGCATATAAATATACAATTACATGAAATAAGAAATAATTTATTGTAGGTCGGGAGCTATCCCAGTGAGCAGGCGCGCCGCTCTCGGGCATCCGTGCCCTCGCGGCACTTCCCTCATCCTGAGGGTCGCAGATGTCGCTGATTCCGCCGTGATTCGTCAAGCTCACCAACCGTATTACTTACTGCATCACAATTACTACCCTGGATGCTGAACCTGACGCATACGAGGCGGACGAGCGGGATAACTCCCGACTTACAATAAGAAACTGCTGCCTGCCCGGCGGGTATGACGGAATTAGAATTTATACTTGCGTTACGCATAACCATCTGTGATATCTGGATATGGATATACTCCACTTTTACTGCGGCGGTTATGATTATCAAGCAGATTAAAATCAGCGGCTTTGATGTTTTTTGTTACATCGTCGGATGCGAACGCACGGTGATCGGCGCGGTCATCGACCCTGGCGGAAATCCTGAACACATTGCCGAGGAAGCGAAAAAAGCAGGCGTATCAATTGCGTTTATAATCCACACTCACGGCCACATCGACCATACCGCCGGCACCGGGCGATTGAAACAGCTCACCGGTGCCAGGATTGTGAGGCACCGGCTTGAAGGTGATAAGAACGAGGTGGATATTCTGCTCGATACAGAAGAGACCTTCACCGTCGGCGATATCATATTCACTATTTTCCATACGCCGGGTCATACCCCGGGGGGAATCTGCCTGTACGCCGAAGGGAATCTCTTTACCGGCGACACCCTGTTTGTCGGTGACAGCGGCAGAACCGACCTGACGGGGAGCGATCGCGCCGCCCTGGGCAGGTCCATCAGGAGACTGATGGAATTGCCGGATGAAACTGCGGTCTGGCCGGGGCACGACTATGGCCCGACGCCCAGCTCAACGCTCGGATGGGAAAAACGAAACAATGTCAATGCACGTGAATATGGGTTTTATAATGAAGGGGGTCCTCAATGAAAGGCTGGAAAGAAGAAGAAATTCGCAACAAAAACCTGATGGCGCCCTGCGGATTATACTGCGGCGCCTGCGGCATCTACATTGCCACCCGGGACAATAATGATAAATTCAAAAAAATTCTGGGAGACCTGTACGGCTCGAAGCCGGAACATACCGAGTGCCTCGGATGCATGCAGCCCGAGCTCCTGGAGAAACTGTATGGGTTCTGCCGCGTCTGCACCATGAGGGACTGCGTCAGAGAAAAGGGCTATTACTCCTGCCACCAGTGCGCGGACTGGCCCTGCGAAAAGGTGGAGAAGTTCGGCCTCGCCACGGGCAGGAGGGTCATGAAGCGGGCCATACCGTTGTGGCGGAAAAAAGTCAGAGAGCTTGGCGATCAACAGGGGAGCGTGGAATGGGCCCGCTCCGAATTGGAGCGATACCATTGCCCGTCGTGCGGTGAGCCGCTGTTCCGCGGCGCCCGGCAGTGCCGCAGCTGCAAGGAAGCCCTGGCGGACCGGCTCGACGGGACGATTCCCGCCCCCGGGACGGGGGTGGGATAGTGCTGGTTTCGTTTAGGCGGGGATGTTGTATTTACCCCGGGAAGTGGGATGGTTGGGTTTTCGAGAAACTGATGGAAAACCGGAAGATATATGATAGGCATTGAACAGGGAAGAATAATCGACAGGCAGGGAAGGACCATCAACCTCCGCGGCGTGAATCTGGGAGGCAGTTCGAAAATGCCATACGGTTTTGATCAGACGGCCGCCAGGTGCAATTTTAAAGACCCGAATCATGTCTCGTTCATCAACAGGCCGTTTCCCTTGGAAGAGGCGGATGAGCATTTTTACCGTCTCAAGCAGTGGGGCCTTACGTTTTTGAGATTCATCGTGACCTGGGAGGCGATTGAACATGACGGTCCCGGCGTTTACGATCTCGAATATCTCGCCTATCTCCGGGCAGTTGTTGAAAAGGCTGGGGAACACGGCTTCCTCGTCCTTATCGACCCTCACCAGGACGTGTGGAGCAGATGGACCGGGGGCGACGGCGCTCCCGCCTGGACGCTCGAATCAGTCGGATTCGAACTCTCCCGGTTTGAACAAACCTGCGCGGCTGTTTTAACGTACGGCCATCCTGCCCCGTCGCCGGGAATGCTCTGGCCCGTGAATATTACCAAACTCGCCACCGCCACCATGTTCACCCTTTTTTTCGGCGGCGACGATTTCGCCCCGAAAACCGTAATCAACGGCGTTCCCGTTCAGGAATTTTTGCAGAGTCATTACATAAACGCGGTCAAGAAGGTCGCATCCGCGCTCCGAGATTTTGATTTCGTGGTCGGATACGGGACGATGAACGAGCCGCTCAAGGGATATATCGCCTGGCGTGATCTTACGGAGCGCGTGATCTACTACGACCATGGTTTCACGCCCAGCCCGATTCAATCGATGTTTCTAGGTGCCGGCATACCGCAGAAGGTGGACGTTTGGAAGCGGAAGCTCTTCGGACCGAGGAGGACCGCCCGGAGGATAATAAACCGTGAGGAGCTGCGCGTCTGGAAAGAAGGCTACGACTGTCTGTGGCGCGCCAACGACGTCTGGGACATCGACGCCCATCGGGTCCCGCGGATCATGCGGACGGATCATTTCACGCGGGTGCGGGGAACGGACGTTGATTTCCCGAACCACTACCTGCTTCCCTTCATAGAGAGATTCACCAGCGAGATAAGAGTGCTAGTCCCCCAGGCCCTGATATTTTTTGAGGGTGAGCCGCTCGGCGAAGTGCCGGACCTTCGGGGCAGAAACCTCAAAGGGATGGTGTATGCGCCCCACTGGTATGACGGATTTACACTTGTTCTGAAAAAATATTTCAGCTCCTTCGGCGTTGACGCCGAGCGGCGCAAGATCGTTGTGGGTAAGAGACGTGTCCGCGAGTCATATAAAGATCAGTTAGAACGTTTCAAGCGAAGGGCCCGCAACGAGTTGGGCGATATGCCGGTGTTTATCGGCGAAACGGGCATAGCCTTCGACCTTGACCACCGCAGGGCGTACCGCAACGGCAATTTCACGAAACAGATTCGGGCGATGCAACGCAGCCTTCGCGCGGCTGAGGACGCTTTGCTGGGATACGCTATCTGGAACTATACGGCCGATAATACGAACCGGGACGGCGACCGCTGGAACGGCGAGGATCTGTCCATTTTCAGCCGCGATCAGCAAATCGATCCTTCGGATATAAATTCAGGGGGCAGGGCGCTCGAGGCGGTCATCCGCCCTTATCCGATGGCGACTGCCGGGCACCCGCTTGGGATATCATTCGACCCTGTTTCCGGCAGGTTTACATTTATATTCCGGCATATCGATTCATGCACGGAACCATCGCTGATTTTTGTTCCTGAATTCCAGTATCCCGGGGGCTTTGCAGTGGAAATTTCTGACGGGGATTACGCGACAGACGCAGACCGTCAGATGATCATATATTCGCATTCCGGAACTCGGCGGGAACATACGATTATGATTACGAGAAAAACATGAGCGCAGGGACGGGTACCGGACACCGTCTCACCGAATTTCCCCGAGCGACGTGGCTATCATATTTGCCGTCGCCGTTGATAGGGCCGAGCCCTTGACGCCGAGCGGTGGGAGGGGACCTGTTCGTTTGATGAGGAAATGAAACGCTTTTTGATATTATCTTGACATTTAGCATATTGTTTATTATAACAAGATAATTAAATCGCCTATATTTTTTAAAGTTCTACATCTTTTTTTGAAACTTCCATACAGCCTTAATTGGGGAATATGTTTCTTTTGTTCATTTCCATGAATATGCGGTTGAGGCCGTTTGTGCCACGTGAGCGGATAGTGTATACGATGCAATTGACCTGATGTATAAAAAATATCGGAAAGATTGGAGTTGCAACAATGACTGGAAATCATGGACTTGTTGAAAATGGAACAGGCGATGCTTCCGAGCACACGACTCACAGAACGGCAGGTGCGGATTATGGAGAATTTTTTCAAAATGAAGAAAAGTTGAAAAATGGGGATCTGGTAGGATTGAATCTATCCACTGGCACGGTGAGAAAATATAATGCAGGGGATGAATTTATCGGAATTGTCACCTCAAGCGCCGGATTTGTCGCAAACGCAAAACATGAAGACGACCCGAACTATACCCTGGTTGGTCTTCTGGGACAGCTTGAGTTCAATGATGATCAGGTTATTCTTGAAAACAGGATTGTAAAAACCATGGATGGAAAGAAGATAGGAGTATTGTTGAAAAGCGGCAAGATATTCATAAGATAGGTCTTGCTGTTCATTGACCGATTCAAATTTACAATAACCGGATTAACGGGCTGTAGGCCCTGTTCATTCGTGCGTATAACACCTGGTATGTCCCATGAACCTGTAATGTAGAGAGAGTGAAATTTCGGGTTATTCATGATATATGGAATATTTCTGATGACTACTTGATAGAATCAGCAGATGGAGGCCGTTCATGGCGCTCATAAGTACCAGTCTCACTTTTACATCCGAGTGTTCACAATGCAGAAAACCGCTCCCGGTGAATCAAGCGTCAGAGCATACCATGTGCACGAATTGCTGGCAGTCGGTCCACACCCCGCAGGCACTGTGGCAAGTAATAATTTCCAGACCGCTGGTCGAGGCGAGCGGTATGGAGCCAGAAACCGATACCTGGGCGTCGGGTATACTGGGCGAGGTTGGGAACTATCGATTGACCTTTGGCAACATGGCGCCCCGCTGCGGGAGCTGCGGGACTCTCTGGAATTTGGAAGACCTCTTTAAAATCGCGGACAGGGGTGATGCGAAATTTTCATGCAACACATGCGGAGCAATTTCCGGGGTGCGGAAACCGCCGGACTGGTTCAACCGCGTGATTCCTTTCGCGGTCCTGCTTGTCGGTGAAACTGCGCCGAATGATGATGGAGGGGCCTTCAAAGGCGGCACTGACGGTATCAGCATCTGGTGCTATCATTGCGGCGGACCGCTGCCCCTTGACGGATCTAGCCGTACGGTAAAATGCCGGCACTGCGGCCAGGACCTGCTGATTCCCGACGATATCTGGCAGCGGCTGCATCCGGTTGCCGTCGCACACCCCTGGTATATCATACTGGATACGGGCGACGTCACGGCCCTGCTCCCCGAAGACATTGATGATTTCATTGATCTTGCCGCCCTGCCCGATGGCGATACCGCACTCATATGGGAACAGGACAGCGAAGGGTGCATCGGCCGTGCCGACAGGACCGGTGGATTTCGCTGGCTCAATAGGAATATTACCTGCAGCGATTACGCGCGGCTCCTGTATGCGCCCGGGCAGGACCTGCTCTGGGTCATTGACCGTGACGAGGACATCGTGCAGGCATTTCACGCTGATACCGGCAGCCCGGCGGTAGCGATTAAAAAGAAAAAAAACAAGCCGGGTTTCATTACAGCGATTGACCACGAAGGCATTGCCATTAATACCGACGGCACCCTGCTGGTGTATCGTTGTTGGGAGGATGATAATTACGCCCTGCGCCGTTTTGATGAAAAGGGGAAACGAATACGGCTCTGGCCCGACAGTGATGATGCCGAATTACATAAAAAACAAACGGAGTGGGAGACCCTGGGGAACCGTCCGTCCCGGCCACCAGAGGGAGCCTGGATTACCGGCGGTCCGGACAACATGCTCTATTTTATTGACCGCGTGAATGGCTGCTATGCCCGTTTTGACCGCCAGGGCACTTTCCAGGGGCTTATCAGACCTGATTGTGAGGTTGTTGCGAAAATCCAGGATTGCGGTATTTCCGGTGACGGGAGCGTCTTCGTACTTTTTGATCACACAAAAAAGATCAATCACATAAACTTCTCCCATGTCGGCAGAATAAAACCGGACGGGTCTTTCAAGGTCCTGGCGGGGCCCCATGCGAAGGAGAACAGATTCTCCCTCGGGACCGACATGGAACGAATGTCAGTAGCCGAAAGGGGCGAAATGCACATCTGTAACAGGGATTTTGATAATTTTCGCATTCTTGCTCCCGATGGATCATTGATCTGGCGCAGTCCCGGTACCGTTAACGAAGACCAGACACGCGCTGATGAGCTCGCTGAAGCGCTGGGAGAAATGAAGGAAGAATCGAGCTCTTGAAAACAATGGCTTCGGGCATCTATTTCAATGGGGAAGGGAGACCTTAAACTCATAGACAATGTGCTGATAGCGGTCGTTATAGCTATTATCACGTAATTTAAGGCACTGTTCCCGGTGCTTTAACCGGTACAAGCGTCTTTCTAAAGCCGATAGAGATACTTCGACGTGCTCAGTACAAGTAAGCCGTCGTATGTCAAAGGACTGGTTCTGAATAGGGCGTATCTTTTTATGTGGAAAAAAATAGTCTTTATCTTGACTTTTTACTCATAGGAATTTGTATTATACTGTAAATAAATTGGTATTGTACATGTACTATCGTTTTCCCTCCGCCGCCGGCGGGGGGAAAACGGCATACTATATGTAAAAACAATTTCTTTACAGTATATATAATACTTGTCTTCATTAATACGCCGCATGCATAGAAAATGAGTCAAATAGCATTAAATTATGAATATGTCAGGTATTTTTTTTCGTTGTTTAATATTGGTCTTTTTCATATGCCCTTCGCTCCAGGCCGCCGAGGCGATCAAGATCGAGGATAACCAGGAAAACATACTCATAGGGAAATATATGGAGGTCCTCAAGGACGATACCGGGAATCTGAGCATCTCCGATGTTACCTCGAAAGAATACGTGAAAGAGTTCGCGCCTTCGTCCGATGAGGCCCCGAATTTCGGATATACGCTGGCGGCGTACTGGCTCCGTTTCACCATTGCCAACGATTCCAGGACGGCCAGAAAATTCATCCTCCTTGACGATTATCCCTTAACCGATGACATCAGGATATTCATCCCGGCTGTATATAAGGAGAAGCCGGTGAAGACCGGCGGCCGCTTGTATCCGATAGCACAACGCGACGAGGATTACCGCGCCTTCGCCTTCCACATGGAAATTCCACCCCGTACCGCGCATACGTATTATATGAGGGTGCAGAGCGACGATTCACTGGTGGCTCGGGTTTCCGTCATCACGAGAAACAATTTTGATACAATGGTCACCCGGTCCCAGTTCTTATACGGACTATATTTCGGAATAATACTCGCGATGATAGGGTACTATCTGTTTTTTTCCCTTACGGCGCGTGATGTCAGTAATCTGTTTTTTATTCTCATGCTCGCCATATTCAATTTTGCCTTCTTTTTTACGCTCGACGGGTTTTTGGCGCAATTCTTGAAAACCGATTCACTGACGATATCCAGGACGGCGATATCCTTTTTCATTGCGATGGGCATCGCGACGACGCTTGTTTTCGCAAAATCATTCTGCAAAATCGACAAAAGCTATGGTTTTATCAACAAGAGCATATGGTTTTTTGTTGTTCTGTTGTCAATGATTGCATTGTCCGGTTTTTTCATTCGATATTTCTATATAATTCTATCGAGTGTTCTGATCTCCATGAGCACGATAATCATTCTTAATTTAATCGGCATCATCGCCTACCGGAGAGGATTCAAGGCGGCACGTTTCTACATGCTTGCGATCGTATTTATGGAGCTGGGTGGGGGATTGTACGGCCTCAAAACCTTCGGCCTGTACCCCAGCACTTTTTTATCTGAAAACTCCTTCCAGATCGGCGGCGCAATGTTTGCCATCCTGATCGCGTTAAGCCTGGGGGACCAATTGAATTTCTACCGGAAGGAATTGAAGGGTAAGGAGGAAAAAGCGAAGGAGAGGAGCGCCTATCTCGAGAGCGCGGTCAATTCGTGCGGCGAGATCTCGGGCAGCTTTCTTTCCGTGGGGACCGAGATGGAGGGTCTCGGGCGTAATTTTATCGCACTGTCGGACGACCAGTTGAAAACGAGCAGTGAGATGCACGAGATGTACCTGAAGCTGGTTTCCGAAAACGAGCGTATTTATAACGGGACGCTGGAGCAGGAAGAAGAGGGCAAACGGACCAGGGAATCAATCGGGAGGCTCAAGTCGTTTCAGGATAAACTGAACCAGGCCCGTATTAAGGTCCAGGACGGAATCCGTATCATATCGGAGTCGACGAGCCAAACGGAAACCACCTTTACCGGGATGTCGGAGAAAATGCACCAGATTCGTGAAAGCGGAAAGTCGATCGGCGGACTCATATCGCTGATCGACGAGATCACGGACCGCATTAATCTCCTGTCGTTGAACGCGGCCATCGAGGCGGCGCGCGCCGGCGAGCATGGGCGCGGGTTTGCGGTCGTCGCGGACGAGATCGGGAAGCTTGCGGAGGCTACCGGCGATAATTCGAAGGAGATAACCAGCCAGATCAAGCTGATGATCGATAACATCAACAGCGGCATGGCCGAGGTGGGGAACACCGGGGAGACCATTTCAAAGACCATCGACATGGTAAACAGCATTAACCAGGGACTTGAAGTGGTCATGGAGGTCGTTCGGGAACAGAGCGCGGCACTCGATGAATTCATGCGGCAGGTGGAAATATCCGAGGGCATTTCGAGCCAGATCGCCAGGTCTTCCAAGGTTCAATATGATTTGATGAAGGAGACCTCGGCCGTAGTCGAGCGGCTGTCAGCGGCGGCGGAAGTACTCGAAAAGGCGAAGACCCAGATCGCCGAATTTACCGAATTGCTGAAGAACAGGACCAGGGAGCTTGACGCCACGATCCGCGGGATCACATGACGGATACGCTTCCGGAAAGACGCCCTGCAGCCCAGCGGTCACGCGGGCGCAGCGGCGGTGAAATACAGCACTCCGTCCAGTATGATTGCCGTCAATTATTTTTTACAGTATTTTTACTGATGGAGCTAATGTCTTTTCCATGTGTGAAATATTTTATCGTGATATACCGCTATTCAATGATATGGCTTATCTCTCGGTATAATGGGCTGTGTTGTATTTAGATTGACACCCAGTATCAGAGGTGATATTATAAATATCCATATATCCACTTGGCACTTCTTTATTATATATTCTTTGCCGATAATTCCGTTTTCCAGCTGTCAAATGGTGAAATTCTTAATTAATATGAGCACTAAACAATTATGAATAGATGGTATCGCAATATATTTATTATTATGGTTGCAATAATTGCACTCTCTCGGTTGCGTTAACCATCAATACAAACTACCGGTAAATATTTCCTGGGGAAATTATTTTTTTTAAATAATCATTATGTCGGCATTGAAAATAATTGGGAGAAAACGTAAATCATGCGACTATATCTGATCAATCCATCCAACCCCCTAATCCGAATCGTAAAATTAAAGGAGAGCCGCTGGAACCGTTACCGCGTGTGGAAACCACTCAGCCTCATGGTTCTTGCGGGCTTGACCCCGCCGGAGTGGGAAATTTCGATCGTGGATGAAAACCTCGGCGTGCCGAACTATGCGGTCATGCCCAGACCAGACCTGGTGGGCATAACCGCTTTCACCTCGCAGGCTAACCGCGCCTATGAAATCGCAGCCCACTTCCAGAATTCAGGCATCCCTGTCGTCATGGGCGGGATTCATGCAACCATGCGCCTTACCGAAGTCATGAAGCATGTCAATTCAGTCGTCACTGGTGAAGCCGAAAGTATCTGGCATCAGGTATTAAAGGATGCCCGGCATGATTGCCTGAAACGGCGGTATGACGGAGGGCTCGCCGAGATAAAAGATATTCCTTTAGCACGACATGATTTGCTGGCTTCGGGATATGCCTTTGGCGCCATTCAGACCACTCGCGGTTGCCCATTGAACTGCAACTTCTGCAGCGTAACAGCGTTCAACGGGGCCCGTTATCGGCAGCGATCCATTCCTGAAGTCATTAAAGAATTTAAGTTAATCCGCGAAAAATATGTTCTCCTCGTGGATGACAATCTTATCGGCACGCGATCTAACCACATAGCACGCGCCAAGGAGCTGTTCCGCGCTCTCGCACAGGCACACTTGAAAAAGGAATGGTTTGCCCAGGCCACTATTAACTTTGCAGATGATGAAGAACTTTTAGCGTTGGCTGCGAAGGCCGGGTGCAGAGGCGTCTTTATCGGCTTTGAATCACCCACGCAAGAAGGGCTGAGGGAACTGGGCAAGAAATTCAACCTTCTTAAAGAACGGGACTTCCGTGCCTCCGTACGGCGAATAAAACGTCACAATATTCTGGTTGTCGGTTCTTTTATCATCGGATTGGATGTCGATAAACCAGGTATTGGCAAAAATATCGCCCAAATTGCCGGCCATTACGGAGTGGATAACCTCAATGCGTTGTTTCTGACTCCCTTGCCCGGCACGAAACTATGGGATCAGTTGAAGTCAGAGGAGCGTATAGCCCTTAATACATTCCCGGAAGACTGGAAATATTACACCTTGACATTCCCGGTGGCCCGGTATAATCATTTGTCTTCAGACATGATTATCGAAGAAATGCTTTCCTGTGACCGTCACTTCTATTCCATGTCTCAAATTCTTCGCAGGGTCTGGGTAAGCTTGTGGCAACTCCGAAAACCTGTCATCACGTTGGTGAGCAATCTTGCTTACCGGAGCAATATCCGACTCAACTCTCAGGTATACAAGGATTTCAAGCTTCAACTGCGCATGAGGCATAATTGAGTTAATGTGGAAAAGTATCTTCTGGGTAGAATGGGGGGTTGCTCCTCCACGCCCCTGCGGACCCACGCGAACAGGGAAAAAATTCAGGAGTGCAGGAGGCGGAATGTATATCCGCCGGTTAAGCGAAGTTTAAAGCTGCCCGGTTAATAAATTTGTTTAATTCTGCCAACTGCCCCATTCGTCAATCTGACTTTTATACCATGCGGGTGATTTTTAGAGTTCGTCAAAATAGCCTGCACTACACCCTCAGTTAAATTACCGGTGCGTTGGTCCTTTTTTAAAACAATCGCTACTTTTTGTCCCTGCCTGATAGCATCTCTATTAGTTCCATCCATAAAAATTCATTCCAGGTTTTGAATTTCACTCAATTAATTCATAACAACATTTACGCACACAGCCTGTATGTAAATTAAAATTCATGCATTAACATACAGGATTTTGCTCCCGCCGCAAGACAAATCCGCGCGGCAAAATCACTTATGGCAATTTTAAATATCTTCACGCAACGGGAGTCATGTCATTAAACTCTATTCTTAAGAAACCTTCCTTTTCTGAAATGATCGCCGTGACGGTTGTTCGCGATCATTTGTTTTTTGCGGCGCATTGTAATTAAACCCCTCGATCGTCCGGCGCTTGATCTTCCCGCCAATTTTTCGCTCTATAACCTGAACGGTGCCGGCGTCTTCACTCGTGACAAAGGTAAACGCGTCTCCGGAACACTCCGCCCTTCCGGTGCGTCCGATGCGGTGCGTATAAGCATCAGGAGTGTCGGGCATATCGTAATTAATTACGTGTGATATGAGGGATACATCGATACCGCGAGCGGCGATGTCGGTGGCAACCATAATTTGGAAAGTGCCGTTGCGAAACCCGTCTATGGCCTCCTGCCGTTTGTTTTGGGATAGATTGCCTTGCAAAGAAGTAGCTCTATAGCCGTTCCTCTGTAGCTTCTGGTCCAAGGCTTTAGCCCGGTGCTTGGTGCGGGTGAAAATAAGTATCGACCGCGCATCCGTTGATTTCAGCAACTCAAACAGCAGCTCGGTTTTGAGGTGTTGCGCGACCGGGAACAGGGCGTGTTCAATGGTTTCAAGCGGCTCCGTATGATCGATATCGATATGGCAGGGATTTTTTAGAATATCATCGGCCAGTTTTTGAATATCTTTCGGCATGGTAGCCGAAAACAGCAGCGTCTGTTTTCTCATGCATGCGTGTTTAAGGATTTTGCGGATATTCGGCAGGAACCCCATATCGAACATGTGATCCGCTTCGTCCAGCACCAGCGTTTCCAGGCGGGATAAGTTGATGACCCTGTTTTCAAGATGGTCCAGCAGCCGGCCCGGGCAGGCAACCACGATATCAACTCCGCGTTTTAAAGCTGCCACCTGTTTGCCGGCGCTCACGCCCCCATAAACGGCAGTGCTTTTCAGCCCCGTCCGTTTACCCAGGGCGGTAACCGAATCGTTGATTTGCTCGGCCAGCTCTCTCGTCGGGGCTATTATGAGCGCCCTTATCTGCCCTCTCATTCCCGAAGACAGACGTTGAAGGATCGGAAGCGCGAAGGCCGCTGTTTTTCCGGTGCCGGTTTGGGCCAATCCCAATACATCCTTCCCCTGCATAACTGCCGGGATGGCCATTTTTTGAATAGGCGTCGGGGTTTCATATCCCATCGCTTCGATTTGGGACATAATCCCGCTGGATAAATTAAATTCTGTAAAACTCATTTCTTCTCCTTGTTGTATCTAATGCCGTTTCAGCCTACCTGTGGGTATGACCGGATTTGCAATAGTTCTGTATTGATTTTGAATGCCGTTGATCAGTAAAAAAATTTAATTGAGCGCTAATCACTTAGTAGATAATTCAATTGGGGAGAAAACTAAAAAGTGGGCAATTGTTATTTAAATACCGCATTCTATTAATCAGATTGGACAATACATAAATACACGCGAATATGTCAATTTATTATTTAATTTTCAGGAAAAATTCAACTTCCAAAATACTGTTTCCTCATTTTCCTGCGGACCGGGGTCGGTTCCCTATCTGCGCGAGGAGATACAGCAACTGGGACTTACAATCCTGTCGGAACATGACCGCCGTTGACACCGGACGGGTCAAAAATTCAATGTTTGCCAGTCAAAGCCGCTTCGGGAAACGCTGGCCGCGTCCACGGCGAGTTGCCGGCGCGCATCATCGCGTCCGACATAGATGTCCCGGGTATTGTCCTCAAACGGAAGAGGGCGCATTCCCCTCAATGGTAATGTTTTTGTTGACAGTATAGCTCATGCGGAACAGCATCAGAGCACGAATTATTTCGAAAAAACCCGGGAGGAACAAGCCATAAATACAACCGCAACAGTCAACCGGTGCAGGCCGGGAAGCGGCGCCTCATGCGCATTCTGTTGCGGAAGCCACAACTACACGGTTTCCCCGGAACGCATCGAGGGCATGTTTATCAACAGGGGCCGCGAATGCTGCGGCCGCCCGGTAAAACACCCGGAAGACGCCAGCGAAGAGAAACTGGTCCGGGACGGGATGCAGTGCCCGCATGTTGGCATTGCGGCATCTGACCCGGGCCTCGTATGCTGCCTCGCTTACTTCGATTGCGACCGAGGCGGCAAACTCGAATCCTTTTTTAGAGGGACCTGCAAGAACTTCCTTTGCGAGGCATGGGACGAACTCACGGACAGGCAGGTACTGTTCGCCGCCGGGCTCATGGGCGACTGGTACTACTACAGCCTGTTGATTAACGACACGGAAACTCTCCGCGATATCTGCGCCGACTACAGCAGCACCGAAGACGTGCCTGCTGAAACGCTGCAAATATTAAAGGTCGAACTCGCCGAGAGACTGTTTGGAGAAGATATAATCTGAAACCTTTCCGGACTAATAAAATACTCCGCAGCAAGGGGTTTGTTGATCAAACCTGCTTACGATAATTCGAGAATTGCAGGTTTAAACGTTGATTTTACCCTTCACCCCGCTTGGAGATGTTTTTGGATTAAGCCCGCTCGGTCTTTCCACCTATTTACTTTTATTGCTGATCGTGGCAGTTTACATTATCGCGGCAGAGATTACTAAAACAATTTTTTATAAGAAGGTTAAATTTTAATTCCCAATAGGAAACTCTTCAGAACCAGTCCTTTAACATAAGACGGTTCACCTGTATCCCCGATTACCAGAAAAAGTTTTTTATTGAATCAAAAAGTCTTTTGTGTGCAGCCCGACAGATTAAAATTTACGGCATAAGAACACCTATGAGAAGTCCGATTGTGAGACAAAGTTCACATCTGAATCAACATGACCGATACCTGCGACACGCACCCTTGAATTTACCCACAATCGGCTTTGTTTATCCGAGCAAAGGTCAACCTCTG
>Ga0154692_128_pt2 | contig 22295 bp, 19 predicted proteins | sample Rifle2008BG13ft_FD_116121 | JGI IMG/M metagenome (GOLD analysis project Ga0154692, IMG submission 116121) | Spirochaetes bacterium RBG_13_51_14
ATTCATTAAAGGTGATCATCGATCCGGAACCGAGAATGACCTCCCTCATTTTTTTTACGATCCCCCTGAGCCGGTCCGTGCCCAGGTGCGGCTTCGCTTCATACAGCACCGATGACGGTGCGCCGCATTCGACGATTTTCCTGAAAAACCAGTCGATCTCGGGCCTCCGTATGCGTGTGGTCAGCTTCCCGTCCGAATAGGCTCCGGCGCCCCCCTCTCCGAAAAGGACGTTGCTCTTTTCATTCAGGATCCCCCGGCTTTCGAGAAGTTCAATGTCCTTCATCCGTTCATCCACCGGCTTTCCCCGCTCAACAATCTCCACGCGGACGCCCGCTTCTATGAGCCTGAGTGCACAGAAAAGTCCGGCCGGTCCGCTTCCGACAATGATCACCGGTTCATTAATAACGCGGTTTTTTATTGAGGGGAAAACTTTCTCTTTATGTATTGAAACATCCTTATCTTTCAGGAAAAATTCCGCCCGGTCGTCAGGGACCTCGATGATGACCCGATACCGGTATACGATATGTTCTTTCCTTCGCGCGTCGAGAGATTTCCGCGCGATGGAATACTCAAACTCAAAATCGATATTGAATCGTTCCTCGATTATATTCCGTATGCGTTCGTGTGGCTCATCCGGAAGGATGGTGATATTGTCAATGATAAGTTTCATGCAATAATATGTAATGCTGCGCGCGCCCCCGCCGCTGCGCGGCGGGGGCGCGCGTCATCCATCACTCAACAGTAATTATTTCGTCGATGATCAGCTACGCGAGAATCCCGCCGTCGACCGTGATGCATGATCCTGTCGTGTAGGACGCCGCGTCCGATACAAGATAAATCACGGCCCCGGATATCTCGTCCGGTTGCGCGATTCTCCCCATGGGTATCGACGGCAGAATAAATTTATTCAGAAGCTCCGGGTTCTGGGTCATCACCGAGGAAAATTTCGTGTCGGTCATACCCGGCAGCACGGCATTCACGCGGATTTTAAACGGCGCCAGCTCTTTGGCGAACGACTGGGTCATGGATATCACGCCTGCTTTCGTTATGGAATACATGCCCTGCATCGGTGTGGGCCTGATCCCGTTGACCGATCCGATATTCACTATGGAACCACCCATCCCCTTTTCTTTCATAATTTTCGCCGCATGCTGAGTTATAAAAAAATATCCTTTGAGATTCACCGAAAATGTCTTGTCCCATGCAGACTCGGTCGCGTCAAGGTTGTTCCCGAAGAACGGATTGGTTGCTGAATTATTTACCAGTATGTCGATTTTTTCATATTTCCCTCTGATCTGGCTGAAAAGATTGTCTATTTCATTCATGTTCCCGGTGTTGCAGGGTATTGATGTCGCTTTTCCGCCTGAAGCGGTGATTTTTTTTTCAACCGCCGTAAGACCCTCAAGTTTTCTGCTTACCAGTATAACCTCCGCTCCCAGGGAGGCAAGAGACAACGCAATGGCCTCGCCGATACCCCTGCTCGCTCCGGTGACGAGCGCGGTTTTCCCCGTAAAATCAATCTGTTTTAAGAATGCGCTGTTTTTATCCATGGTGGGCTCCTTTGAGTGTGATATTCAGTACATCTTGCATAGCGCAGTGACCTTCTCATGCACGCGCAGCCCAATGCGATGTCAGATTATATATCTGATATTCGTGTTAAATGCCTGAGCACTGTTTCAAGTATGGCATTCCCTTCCCTGAACCATTGAAAGCGCTCATCCCTGGTTTGGCCATGATAATACCGATAGTAAAGCTGCTGCCAGATAGCGGCAAGCCGAAATAATCCAAAGCAATAATAAAAATCAAAGTTATCGATTACCCGGCCGGTGATCTTTGAATAAAGCGCTATCTGCTCCACGCGGGTGATCATGCCTTCAATGTTTGTCGCCATCATGGCGATATCGCCCAGCGGTCGGGCATCGTCCCATTCAACCCAGTACGCAAGGGAATTCCCGAAATCCATGAGCGGATCGCCGATGGTGGCCATTTCCCAATCGAGCACGCCGATGATCTCAAGCGGGTTTTCCGAGTCAAGAACCACGTTGTCGAATTTGTAATCATTGTGAATGACACAGGGAGTGCCGCTCTCTCCCGGCATTTTTTCCATGAGCCACCCCATGATATCTTCATAGTCAGAGACATCCGGAGTACGCGCGTCACGGTACCTGCCGATCCATCCGTTCACCTGACGCTTTACGTATCCTTCCGGCCTGCCGAAATTCTCAAGTCCCACCTTCTTATAATCAATGGAATGAAGCTCGCATAATACCGTTATGAAGTTTTCGGATAGTTTCCGCGCTCCATCCTTGGTGAGATGCATCCCCAACGGAAGCTGTTTCCGTATTATCAGACCATGGATCCGCTCCATCACGTAGAAGGGGCAGCCCATTATAGCGGGATCTTCAGAATATACCAGCGGCTCCGGACAATAACGAAAAATCGGCTTCAGGGCCTTCAGTATCCGATATTCCCTTGACATGTCATGGCCGGATTTCGGCTTTTTCCCGAACGGCGGCCTGCGGAGAATCATCTCCCGATCACCCGCTTGTATCAGATAGGTCAGATTCGAATACCCATTGGGGAACTGTTTAATGCGTATAGCTCCCATTGTCCCGGGAATCGCGTCTTTCAAGAATTCGCCGATGGTAGCAACATCCAGCTCATCGCCCTCCCTGACGGCAACAGGTTCATCAATTGTAGCCACTTCCATCTCCTCTGACATATTCTTGCATAATTGACCTGTTTTTCCTTCAGGGGGACAGGCGTGTCTTCCGATGAGTCATATCAATAACGAAGGATTCAATCACATCAATTACAAACTGCGCGTATTCTTCCACCGATATGTTCCGCTGCGCGTACTTCCATTGCTTGAGGTACCAGTCCTGCATCATCGCCTTGATGACAGACCCGGTGAGCTGAATATTATCAACCGCGAAGACCTTCAGCTTCACGCCTTCCTTTAGGATATCGGTGATGAAGCGCTCGGTCATGAGCTCGCTCGTAATCGATTTCCTTCTGTATTTTTGATTGAGATTCTTGGTTTCCATGAAAAAGAAGTAGAACCAGCTCTTCATCAACTCACTCAGATACAGGTGCACCCGTATGGCCGTGCGAAGCTTGCTGGCAGGATCGTTTCTTGTATCGATATGCTCGCGCAGTATTTTTTCCACGGCAACCTGCCCCTGGCTCTGGATCATGCCCAGGAGATCCTCCTTGCTCGTAAAATAGGAATAGAGCGCTCCCATGGACAATCCCGATTCCCTGCTCAGGTCCCGCAGGCTCATCGCGTCAAATCCCTTCTTGAAACTCAGATTCAGGGTGGTGGCGACGATGCTGGTCAGATTTTTCACCGCCACATCCTCCTTTTTGACTTTGAACAATGCTCGATTCTCCCGGTAAAAATCGCGGGACAGGTCCTCCACGGTCACCATCACCCTTTTTTTGAATTCCTCAAATGTCATGCCGCATTCTACTTTTTGCCTTTTTTCGCTGCCTCATCGTACCGGCGGAGCAGGCGCATCGCAAATGAGGTTTTGTGCACCTCATCGGCTCCATCGTAGATACGGGCGGCGCGCTCGTGCCGATAGAAAAATGCGATGATCGTGTCGTCCGTCATGCCGAGTCCGCCATGCACCTGCAACGCGCGGTCGACGACTTTGTTCATGGTGTTGGCCACCACCCACTTGATTATGGAGATGTCGTCGCGCGCATCCTTGGCGCCGACCGTGTCGATGCGCCAGGCCGCATACAGGGTGAGCAATCGCGCCCCCTGAATCTCAGCAGCGGATTCGGCCACCCAGTTCTGAACGGTTTGCCGCGTCGCAAGAGTTTTTCCTCCCGGCGCGATAATCCGCTCGTTGGCCCGCTTGCACAGCAGGTCGAACGACCGCTTGCAGATGCCGAGCCACCGCATGCAGTGATGAATCCGCCCCGGCCCCAGCCGATCCTGGGCGATGACGAAGCCATGGCCCTCTGTGCCCAGGAGGTTTTTCTGCGATACCCGGCAGTTCTGGAAAAGTATCTCACCATGACTTGCGTAGTCGCTTCCTGAATGACCCATGACCGGGATGTTCCGCACCAGGTTGTAACCCGGCGTGTCCGTGGGCACGATTATCATGCTCGCTTGTAAGTAAGTCGGCGCATCCGGATTGGTGATGGCCATGCAGATGGTGAATTTCGCACCGTCAGCGGCTGTTGTATACCACTTATGCCCGTTGATTATGTAATCAGTACCGTCTTTGACTGCGGTGCTCTCCAGCATTACCGGGTTCGATCCGGGCATGTCGACCTCGGTCATTGAAAAGCAACTCCTGATTTTCCCCGCCACCAGCGGCTTAAGGAATTTCTCCTTCTGCTCTGGAGTTCCATGCAGGTGCAGGATCTCGATATTGCCGGCGTCCGGTGCCTGGCACCCGAACACGTAATGCCCCAGGGGTGTGCGTCCCAGTGCCTCTGATACGAGCCCGTGCTCCAGCATCGTGAGCCCCATGCCTCCCAGCTCTTTCGGATGGTTGGGGCCCCAGAGCTCCATCTGCCGCACCATCCTGCGCTTCTCCTCAAGCACCGGGAGCATGTCTTTAAAATCCGTTGTTACGAACTCCGGTTCAAGTGGGATCAATTCTTTATCAACAAACTCATTGATCATCCCCAGCACGGTCTTCATTTTTTCTGATATGGTGAAATCCATAGCTTCCTCCTTCTGGTATCGTTATATCGACGATTGAAACCGCCGCTCATACATTACTCGAGTTAAGCGAATTTTTTATTGAAGCTGTCTAATAAGTCAACGTGGATGCAACATTCCCCTCCCTTGATGGGAGGGGATAGGGGAGGGTGATCGCCTGATGCATCCATCAGTTATTCACCCCCACCTAACCTCCCCCGTCAAGGGGGAGGGAGTTCTTGAATTAAATTCGCCTAACTCGAGTACATTATCTTACATGCATTGCGGCGTATTCATATTCTTCCTCAGCCTGATGTTTTGATGATTTTCATCTATATGTTATCAGCCTCTCATCGTTCTCGCGTTCAAGATGAGGATACTCATTGAATGTGAACAGCATGATCCGGTCGGTTGTGCATTTGAACCTGCTGATGGAAGAATTCACTATCTGTTCCGCCACCCGCATGGTGCCGTCATTGGAAAGGTTGAGCGTGCGCTGGACCGCCACGGATATGCTGCCGCCCGAGGTGAACACGGCCACGTTCTTGCCTGTTCCGTCCCTCTTCATGATTTCGTCGATCGACCGGTTCACTCCCGTAGTGAAGTCGTTCCAGGAAAGCAACCCGGCAACGGTGTAAGCGCCCGATGCCCAAAGGGACATTATGACCTCAAAGACTTTTTGAAACGAGCGGCGGTCCGTCATGAGACGGCTGATATGTTCCTGAAGGGAGGGACTCGCTTCCACCGCATACGGTGCCAGAGCGGGAAATATTTTTTCCGTCGGATACTCATTCAATCCTTCAAGCCGGCGCAACTCGGGAACGGGCTTCCCATTATTTCTCAGAAGTTCCAGCAGTTTTTCAGCAGTTTTCAGCTGGCGAACCAGCGTGCCGACATACATGGCATCGAAACGCCGATTTGTTTTCACTAAATAGTCGGCCAGAAGGAGAGATTGACGCACTCCGATCTCTGAAAGCTCGTCATAATTGTCCTTCCCGAAAGATGCCTGTCCGTGGCGGATGAAGAATATCGTGCCCATTGCGATTTCTCATTATCAAAGTAACGGCGGCGCCGGTTTTTGTCAATAAAAAAGAGCGAGCGCTCGCTTTTTTATTGACAGATCGTACGGGCGATTCTATTATTAATTCCACAGGTAGTAATGATGAAAATTTTAGTCTGCGTTAAACAGGTGCCCGATTCCGAATCACCCATTGAAATTGATGACGCGCATCAATGGATCCGTGTGGACGACCGCGCCTCCTATCGAATGAACCGATACGATGAATACGCCCTCGAGGAAGCGGTCCTGATTCGTGAAGCCTTCGTCGACGTCACGGTCGACGCCATTTCGGTGGGTCCTCCTCATACAGCTACAACGCTGAAGAAAAGCCTGGAAAAAGGGGCCGATAACGGCATCCATGTTCTTATTGAGGGTAATGGCTACTGCCCGCCTCTATTGGTCGCCGCTTGTATAGCGGACTTCGCACGGCAGAACGGCTATGACCTCATATTTACCGGCGTCATGGCCGAGGACGACATGCAGTGCCAGACGGGCCCCCTCATCGCTGCGCGCCTCGGCATTCCCTGCGCCGTGTCAGTAATGAAGGAAAGCATTAATACGAAAAATACCGCCATAACGGTCGATTGTGAACTGGAAGGCGGCATTTCCGAAACCATCATCCTTCCGATACCATCCCTGTTGACGATTCAGTCCGGCATAAACCGGCCGCGGTATCCATCGCTGTCCAGCGTTCTGCGGGCAAAGGAGCAGGCTCTCATTCAGTTGAGCCCTGATCCTTCCTTTCTGCCGGTCGCAACAGAGCGTCTCGTGTCGATATCATACCCGGAGCAGTTATTAAAAGGAACAATCATTGAGGGAACGCCGGAGGAGAAGGCGGAAAAACTCTTGGGCATTCTTCATGAGAAATCCCTGTTGTAGGCAGATACAATGAATGGAATTTTCGTCATCATCGATACGATCATGAATAAGCCTCAGGCGTCCGGATTCGAGCTGATATCCTTCGCGGAAAAGCTTGCCGAAATACGTTCCATGACAGCGTGGATAATAATCGCCGGGGAGAACATCAGAGACACTGCTGAAGAGGCAGCGCTCTCCGGCCATGATGTCATCGGCCTCGAGCATGAAGCGCTCCGTTTCCCCAATCCCGATCTCCTGGCCAGGGAAACCATGAGGTTGATGGACGAACACCGCCCCCGGTATGTATGCTTCCAGCACACCATGCGGGGTTGTCAGGCAGCGGCGCACCTGTCCGCTGTTGCGGGTGTTTCGTGCATTACCGGCGTTGAGTCTTTCACAGTGAAAGAGAACAGGCCGGTGTTCAGAAAATCTCTGTTCAACGGGAAAATCAACATTGATCTGGCTCCTGCCGGGGAACAATCGGCGGTCACCGTACTGCCGGGAGCATATGCGGCGCCGGATACGAGCGAAATTTCCCGATCGCCGGGACTGGTGGAAATTAGAAAAATCGACGGGAAATCATCCCCTTGCAAGCCGCTTGGAATCAGTGAGTCTGTCGAAGAGTCCGTTCGTCTTGAAGAATCCGACGTCATTGTTTCCGCCGGCCGGGGAATCGGCGCCCGCGAAAACCTGGATCTGATCCGCGCCGTTGCGAAACTGTTCCTCAACGCGGGCGTCGGAGCTTCCCGCACGATCTGCGACCAGAAATGGCTCTCCTACGCGCATCAGGTGGGCGTCACGGGCAAAACCGTTTCCCCGAAACTGTACATGGCCTGCGGCATTTCGGGCGCGCAGCAGCATATCGCCGGCATGAAGGGATCGCAAACGATCGTGGCGATAAACAAGGATCCGCAGGCCGCAATCTTTTCAATAGCCGATTATATTATCGTGGAGGACCTGACCACGTTCCTGCCCATACTGATACAAAAAGGCAATGAGAAGTACTAGATAAGACTTGCTTCTCAACTGCCATTGATCATTCATGTTTGCCCCCGCCGCCTTCGGCGGCGGGGGCAAATAATAAACGATTATTGAGTTTAGGAACAAGTTTATAATAGTATCAGTAATGGAGCGTAACATTAATGCCAACAGATGAAAGACTAAATGTCGGCGTCAACTCCATTCTCTCACCGGGAATGCCCAGTTTCTTGTTCACCAGTGCCCTGAAAGACGTACCCACCGTTGAGCCGATTGCATACCCCATGAACATTCCGGCAATATTATCGGACATCCAGTGACCCTGGTGAACGGTGATGCCGAGAATCGTATAGGTTATGAGAAGGACTCCGGCGATCTTTATCCACCATTTATCCGGATAATACGACATGAGTGACGCCATGGTCGCGGTCGTTATCATGACGTGCCCGCCCGGCCATCCGTAAAAGACCCCGCCGCGAAGGAATCCGAACCGGAAGACCGTGCTCTCATGGCGCATGTCGCTGTACCACTTCTCATCCGGATACGGCCTTCCCGTGATCGCCTTGGTAATCGTGGCATAAACGATACTGATCAAGGTCGACTGAAGAATCGAAAATGCGGCTCCTTGAGCTTCAATGTTTTTATTAAAATATCCGTACAGATAGAGCGGCGCGGATATCATGAGCCAGCATGCTGTGCCGGTATACAGGGATGGAAGGAAATAGGGCTTTGCTTTTCCCCATCCCTTGAATCTTTTATAAATAAGGTAATCCCAATCTTCAGATACCATTACCATTGTCGACGCTATGCCGGCCATATGCAGTAACGAAGTGCAACCGACAAAGCTCGCATATATATTATTACCCAGGTTGCTGAAAGGATTAATGTGTATTACCGTTTTCTGTTGAGTCGCTTCTGTTTGCAGCATTGATGCATCGTTACCGCCGATCGCTTCTGCAAACGCGATATTGACACATACTACAAAAATACATGTAATCGGCACGAATATATATTTTATTGTACGGTGCATCAACCAATAGTAACCGGTTAACGCAATTGCGATACTACTTTTTGCCTGTAAAAATTTATATTCGCAATCAAATCCTTATGCCGGAGAAGATGCCGACGTTAAGGTCACCGGTCCATATCTCCGCCTTAAAACGGTAACACGGATAAAATATGCTTTCAAAGAATACAAACACGCTGGTGAAAAACAGTTCGCCATTATAGCCCGCACATATCCTGCCAAAACCCTTGAGCGAATCGATCCTGAAATCTTTTTTCGTACCCGTACCGGTGAAGAATTCCATCTGATACGGATGGACGGCCAGCCCAATCACCGGGGCGATGAAAAAATCACCGGCCAGGACCAGTGTATACGCAAAACCAGCGCCGAATGAAAATCCTATGAACCGCCAACCTGTTATGCCATAGAGGTTGAGAAACATCATGAGCAGGCGCGCATATTCCGGCACTACTGGCAGCCCGCTGTCGAGTCTGCTGTAATCCGCGCCGGCGATAATCATGAACGCGCCGGCGCTCCTTGCCTGTTTCTCTGTTTGTTCAAAGGATGCCTGGTAAGAATAACTTTCATTGAGTGACGTCAGGTCTTTCATAAAGAGAAAGAGGTTCAGGCCGGCCGATTCGGTCTCCATGCGGGAGCCGCTATTCGCATTGTTCCATACCCTGCCGATTCCGTAAGGGCTGTTCGCTATGTAATAACGCCCGTACCGCTTATAGAAGAGCTCGGCGCCGAATACCCGGGAGAAGTAACTGGCCTGCAGGTCGAAATCCTTTACCCTCCGGTAATGCGGTCTTTTCGCGTCCATAACGCCGATGCGGGCGCCCAGCCCCACGCCCATGAAGGAGATTTTTGCCCCAGCGTACAGCATCTGATCGTGAAGGTATTGTACGTTTCTGCTGGTATATTTCCGGTCCCGCAGTTCCATTCCCATTATGTTAAACAGTGAGTCAATCCTGGCCGTAATTTGCTTTGATCGAGTCCTGGCAGGTTGATTCTGGGCGGGTTTGTTATCATAAATTGCCGTATGAGAAGAATTTTCATCTTGTTCGGAATGCGCATTAACGCCGTAAAATGGAAAAACAAGTGAGCATATGACGAGGATACATAAATACTGAATTCTTTTCATTTATGAATGTTTATAATCTGTATTTTAGATTGAAATCATCTGCAGCAATAATAGACTGGTTGAATATGTAAATAACTTAAATCAGAGACTGTCTAAAAAGTTCCCCCCAACCCCCCAAAGGGGGGCTTTTCAAGCCAAATGAGGGCGAAAAAGTCCCCCTCTGGGCTTCGGCCGTGAGCCCTTCGACCACGCTCAGGGCAGGCCCTGCCGAACGGGGATATAGGTGGCTTTTTAGACAGTCTCTAAGTCGAGTTAATAATTACTCGAGTTAGGCGAATTTTGAAATAAGACCTCCCTCCCCCTTGAGGGGGGAGGGCTGGGGTGGGGGTGAAAAAAGTATATTTCACGCAGTTTAGTGTATTCTGCGAGGCAATTACGAAAGAATCAATTTCTGTTCTGATCACCCTCCCCTCACCCCTCCCATCGAGGGAGGGGATTTGAAATCTCTTCAGTCGAATTAATTGCTAGACTTGGCGTTTTTTACGCAGATGAATCGATAAATATGCAAAATTCGCCTTTAAATAATTATATTTATCCAGAAAAATCGCCTAAGTCGAGTAATTATATTGAAATCTACTCCCCCCGCCTGTGGCGGCGAGTGGTAACTGTTTAGAGTGCGCCCCAAGTTTTGGGATGTGCTTTTAGAGAATCTCGTATTCCGACCAGTATATCTTGAAAAACTTGTCCAGCGTGGCCAGTCTGAGAATGTTGAGTACATCCTCGTGCGGGTTTAACAGTGCCAGCTTGCCATTGTGCGCTCGCATCTTCTTGTGCCCGGCCACCAGTGTTCCGATCCCGGAAGAATCCATGTAATTCACATCCCTCATGTCAACAATAACGCTGCGATGGGTGCCGTCGGTAATATTGAAGAGCGCCTTCTTTAGTTTTCCGACATTATACAAGTCCACTTCTCCGCTGACCCGGATTACTCTGTGATCTCCAATATTCCTGAACTGGATATCCATACATTCCTCCTCGACATGGTGAAAAACACCTGGCACGGCTGCGACGCAATTCTTCCCAAAAGTAGACTCCGGTATCTGTAAAACAAGCGGATTTAAAAATCATCGTGCCAAGCGCTGCATTCCACGTATGCCGCATTGAATCATTCCGGAAGCGTTTTTTCTCATCAAAATAATATATATTTCATCCGGTAGGCTGAACCGATCATTCTGTTATTGAATAACCACCATGCAACAACAGCATGCCGATTTCTAAACAATATTACATTACATCCCCGTTATCTTGAACGGATAAACATGATGTTAGTTCGCAATCAAAATAAAATAAAAACATTGTTCTGTCAAGTATTTCGAATGGTTATTGGGTTAGAGATTCTCTTGGTTTAATGCCAGCACATCGTTGGTATGTTTTCCAGACCGGGAGTCATTTTTTTATGTTTGATCCTACAGCTGGTATCGTGTTGAATATCATTCTTTAAAATGTTAAGTTTATATAATCGAGGATGGCATCCAGGATGTCCCATCTCAGGATTCTATGATCATTAATCAGAATTGCTATGCTGATATCCTTCGACGGCATGTAAAACATTAAGCTGTTAAACCCGATAATGGTGCCGGTGTGGCCCCAGAGCTCACTATTGCTTTCATGTTTCAAATATTCGATCCCGTAGCCGAATTTTCTTTCCTTAAAATGACTGGATGATATATCACCCTCATTGAATACATTACCGTCAATATATCCATTCCTCAATTGATATTGGTAATATACCTTAGCCCATCGCGCCAGTTCAGGCGCGGTAGATATCATGTTGCCGCTCGTCCAGGTTGACGAATATACGGCGATCGCATCCTCGGTGATCAGCTCACTTGAAGCGATCCATGTATCAATGACCTTCTCAAATCCGATTGCATTGGGGCCTGGTATTGATGTCAGCCCCCAGTAGGGATCAACGCCGGCCATATAGGTATCTTTCATATTGAGCGGATTGAGGATGTATTTATTAATAACCGATAATATTTTTTTACCGGTGATATTCTCAATTATCAAGCCGAGCAGAATAAAATCGGTATTTGAATAGCTAAATTGATTTTTTTCCGGGTCAATATAATTATAGATATAATACGGCTCAGTTACATACGATAGTGTTTTATACGGGTCCCAGACTGAGTTTAAATCAAAACATATATCTATATAATAGTAATCTCCGAGAAAATCATCAATGCCTGTTCTATGGTTGAGCAGATCTTTGATACGTATATGGGGATCGATTTTGCTTTTATATTCTTCATTTAATATTCCGGTGTCATACATCAATACCTGAAGCGTGTCATCGAGCGTAAGTCTATTCTGTTCGATGAGTTTAAACACGCATTCGGTTATATATGTTTTTGTGCAACTGCCTACGCTGAAATGCATGTCAGAAGTGACGGCATCAGTATCTCCCGACACGTTGGCAACAGCGCTCAATTCAGAGCCATCCCCTAACAAGATTGTAGCGGAAATACTTTTTGTGCCGGTTGTTGATCGTGCGGTTTCAAGAACGTTTTGAAATTCTCTTGTATAAGTATCAGGTATTACAGGACCATTCGATGAAATCAATAGTGGCTTTCGCGAATTTTCTGTATCATGATTACAACTAAATGTGGAGAATAGAGAAAAAGCTATGATTAATGATATAATTCTGTTGGATCGCTCCATATATTAACCCCCCAACATAGTGACGTACTTATGATGGAAACCTTACCTGGTGTTATTTTGATTTTTTACTTTTCTGTTTTTTGTATTTCGGCCATATATTAATATGAAATCTATATTTGTAATCGAATAATATACTAAATTAATAAATTTTAGATTTAAGTCAATTAAAAATCCGTCTGGACGGTAATATCATAACAAATTATTATAAATACTTCATTATAAAGTGACATAAACTTATATCTTCCTACATATCCAGATATTATTATAATGCTTGATGAAATTCTCAGCATAATCTCGTAAATATCGAAAGATGGATTATGACATAACTAAGAAATCCTGTTTGCATCAAGCCATTCCTCCGATACTGGCTCCTGTATTTCCATAAATAATCAGCATAAAATCCGATAGGGGGCGTTGATGTTCCTTACTCATCCCTATGGAACTGGGCATGCCCCGGACCTAAAATCGTATTTCATGAACTGTTCCGAAAGTTAATCGAGACCTGTAAATTCAGAAGAATATTACTTGTATCATTACCGCCTTTCAATTCCATGCAATTGCGACAGTTGCAGGATGCCAGTTCTGAAAAAAGTCCTTGCAATATAAAATCAACATTACAACTATGCTGATTTATCAATTCGTTTCAGGCAACGGGGCTCACATCCCATGGGCAGCAAGAGAATAACACTATACGATACGACCCTTCGCGACGGCGCTCAAACAGTGGGAATATCATTTTCTATCCACGATAAGCTGCGTATCGCCGGCGCTCTGGACCGTCTGAATATCGATTATATCGAGGGCGGCTGGCCCGGCTCCAACCCCAAGGACGACCAGTTCTTTGTAGAGATCCGGAAATCAAAACTTCACCATGCGAAGATAGTCGCCTTTGGTTCCACCAAACGAAAAAACATCTCGTGCAAAAATGACAAACTTCTTCAGGCCCTCATTGCCTCGAAAGCGAAAATCATCACCATAGTCGCAAAAACCTGGGACTTCCATGTTGTCCATGCGCTGAATATAAGTCTCGAGGATAATCTCAGGCTTATATATGACACCGTCGCCTATTTGAAGGACCGGGGCCTCACGGTCTTTCTGGACGCCGAACATTTCTTTGACGGCTTCATTGCAAAAGAGGACTATTCCCTCAAGGCACTGCTGAAGGCGCTCGACGCCGGCGTGGACATGATTGTCCTGTGCGACACCAACGGCGGTACCATGCCCGGCGCGGTGCAGCGGATCGTCGAGAATACGGTTCGTGAAATCCCCGTGCCCATCGGCGTTCATTTCCACAACGACGCGGGCGTGGCGGTTGCAAATTCCCTTGCCGCGGTGCAGGCCGGCGCTGTCTCAGTCCAAGGCACCGTAAACGGTTATGGAGAGCGGTGCGGTAACACGAATCTGATGACGCTCATCCCGAACCTGGTTCTGAAACTGGGATATCGGTGCAGCGCTCAACAATCGCTCGTCCACCTCACCAAGGTGAGCCGTCTCATCAGCGAAACGGCCAATATGGCCCACGACGAGCGCGCTCCCTACGTGGGCGACAACACCTTCGCTCACAAGGGAGGCATTCACGTCTCCGGCCTACAGAAGGACACACGGACGTACGAGCACGTGAAACCGGAACAGGTTGGCAACCGGCGGAAAGTGCTCGTATCGGAACTCTCCGGCAAGAGCAACATCCTGTTCAAAGCGAAAGAAATGGGTATCGAGCTGAAAAACCGGGTAACACTTCCGGCGGAATTGCTTCAGAAAATCAAGCACCTGGAAGACCAGGGATTTCAATTTGAAGCGGCAGAAGGATCCTTCGAACTCCTGATACGGGAAGCCACCGGCGAGTATCACCCCTTTTTCAAGCTCAAAGGATTTCGCGTCATAAGCGAAATGACGGGCTCAAAAAAGCTCATGTGCGAGGCCACCATCAAGGTCGAAGTCAACGGCCGTGAAAAGCACACGGCCGCGAACGGCTACGGTCCGGTTGAAGCCCTGGATAACGCCCTCCGGAAGGCGTTGGAGACGTTCTACCCCGATATCAAGGAGATTCAGCTCTCCGACTACAAGGTGCGTGTTCTGAACGAAAAAGGCGGCACCGGCGCTGCCGTCCGCGTTCTGGTGGACCAGAAGCGAAATACCGAGCACTGGGGTACCGTGGGAGTGTCCACCGACATCATCGAAGCGTCATGGCAGGCCCTGGTGGACGGAATCGAATATATGCTCTTTAAGAAAAAAAAAGGAAAATGACGCTTCCCGCTTCCGGCATCGATATTATGATTGGCTGGATGCGAGATCGCGATTAATGATCAACCATTACTCCCGCCGCCCTGGTAAACGGTAGCGGATCTTTCATGGAAATTCGTTTTCGCGACAACTCCAATACTTTTGCAGTAAAAAAATCTTGCAATTATAACTGAATCAGATAAGTAAGGAACAAAGGAAAATAGAAATTTTATACTTTAAATGTGCCTGAAAGGAAACATCCTAATGAGGTTCATAGAAATTTACTCTTGTCACTCGAGACGTTTCAAACGCTTGGATTCTTGTATGCAGAACAATAAATCTATAGTATAATTGGTCGGAAAAATGAAACACTGTACAATATTGCTGACAATATGCGTCATGCTGCTCCTTCATGGCGATCCCCTCTTTTCCTGGGAGGTGTATGACAGCGTCATCGCCGTGGTGAACGACGCTTCAATCATAGAGAGCGAAATAAACAGCAAGTTCAATCAACTGCTGAAGATAAAGAATATACCCGTGAACAGGTATTCCGTCGAAAAGAGCAGGATCCTTGACAAATTCATTGAAGACGCACTGGTCATGCAGGCCGCCGACGACGAAGCGATTGTGGTTACCGACCGCCGGGTGCTGTCTCATATCGAAGAACTGATGAAACAGTATTTTTCCGGAAAAATTCATGATAAAAAAAAGCTCGACAAGCAAGTCAGCAAGATTATCGATCGGCTCGAGAAACAGCTCAGCGAAGAACCCATGATTGAAGACAAAGAGATGAATACGCAGATTCGCGAATTCATCTCCTTCCTCGAATCGAGATTCCATATCAATTTTAATGACTATTTTGAGGAGATCCGGTCCCAGATCATGAGGGAACAGGTCATGTCCATCGCCATCGGCGTATCGCCGCCGTCAAAAGAGGAGGCGATCGACTGGTATAAGAAAAATAAAAACAAACTGGGCGACGAGGTATGGGTCAAGCATATACTCATCGTTCCCGCCGGAAGCTCCTTCACAGCCGAACGGGACGCAAATCAGAAGATCACTCAACTGCGGGAAAAAATCATTGCCGGTGAATCCTTTGAAAAACTGGCACGGACTTACTCGCAAGATCCAGAATCCGCAAGCAACAGCGGCGACCTCGGCTGGAGAATGCTCGTAGAAATGGACCCCTACTTCGCCGGGTTTGTAAACACCATGCGGTCGGCAGGACAGGTTTCGCAGGTGTACAAGTCAAACATCGGGTACCACCTGGTGAAGTTCATGGGACGACGGCCCTTAACGTTTGAGAAGGTGGAACGGCTCATCATGTACAAACTCTATAACGAGAGCATGTACCAGCAGTTCAAAAAATGGGTCATGAAAAGAAAAAAAGAATCCGAAATTCAGATATTCATGAAAAATTACGTGGAAACTACATAGCTCAAAAAAGGACTGAATCAATTAATTGAAATCTGATATACTGATATATATCGGCACGGCCGCATCTGATGAAGACCTCTCATTCATCAACACATTCCTGCCCGACGCCCTGGCCGAGCGGCTCCGGAGTCTCGACACCGTTGGCGCCGTATACTTCTCGGCTCCGGAATCATATCGAGGATCGCTATCGGACAAAAAAAACTGTCTTGTCCGTACCGGTCATGACGATGCCGAGTTCTGGAAAGACGTCTTTTCCAGAACAGGTTCAGAGCACCTGTGCAAGATTTCCGCCGATTCGCCCTTTCTTGATGTTTCGGTCATTAAAGAAATGATCGAGCTCCACCTGAAATATCTGGCGGAGTTCACCTATTCCGAAAACCTGCCGCCGGGCTTTTCCTGTGAAATAGTCTCCAAAGATCTGATATCAGCCATCCCCGACTTCAGCGAAAAAACCCTGCCCCTGCAGCAGGTGATCAAATCAAACATCAATAAATTCGACATCGAGATTTACTACAAAGACCCCGATATCAGGGACACGAGAATATCATTCCTGTCGGGCAGTCCGCGCGACCGGCGCATCATGGAACATATATACCGACTCCTAAATGCCGTCCCTGCCTACGAGGAGGCCAGACACGTCATCGAGCAGAATCCCGAAGTTCTCTATGTCAGCCCGTCATACCTGGAAATCGAGCTCACCGGCAGGTGCGATCTGGACTGCCTGTTCTGCTACCGGAACACGCTTTCTCCCATGCATGGCGACATGGACCCGGGCATTTTCAAAAGGATCATCGAGCAGATGAGGCACTTCGGTCTTCCGTATACGGTTTGCTTCGGCGGCTCCGGCGAGCCATTGATGCACGCGAATTTTTATGAGATTCTCGCGGCCGCAACTGACGAGCCACTCATACAGACGATTGTAATAGAAACGAACGGGATTTATGCCGACGCGAACTATCGCTCCGTCATCATGGATGCCGGTCCTAAAATTAAGACTATCGTGAACATCAACGGCATGAACGCGGATACCTACGCGAAGATCCACGGAAGAGACTATTTTGAACGGGTACGGCAGAACGCACTCGATCTGCGCGAGGCAGCCGGTGACCGGCTCTATATTCAGATCATGAAAATCAAGGACACCGAGCCCTATCTCGACGCCTACTACGATTTCTGGGAAAAGCATTCAATCCCGATCATCCTCCAGAAACAGAACACGTTTCTGGGAAGGATCGCGGACCGCCGCTATTCGGATCTCTCGCCACTGGACCGAATCCCCTGCTGGCATCTCCAGCGCGACCTGTACATCACCGCTGACGGGAGCGTATCCTTCTGCAAGCAGGACGTCAATGGCGACGTCTCCCGCGGGAATATCATCGATGGAACACTGGTTGATATCTGGAAAACGAAAAAGCCGGACTTTATCAGCGAATATAAAAAGAACTACCCAACACGACCGGACTGCAGATCCTGCGACGAATGGTACACGTTTAATTTCTGATCCCGCTTAATCCACGGCGTATTGATTCCGATAATTACTCTATGAAACCTTCCGTCACCGCCATCATCCAGGCCCGCATGAATTCCACTCGCCTCCCCGGGAAGGCAATGCTTCCCCTGGCCGGCAAGCCGCTGCTCTATCACATATTCGAGCGGATTGCCGCAACAACCGGGGTGGACCGCGTCGTGCTCGCCACCTGCGATGGCGACGAAAACGGCTACATCATCGCCCTGGCTGAAACCATGGGCATAGATGTCTTCATCGGCTCCGAGAGCAATGTGCTTGAGCGCTTCTGGCTGGCCTCGGAAAAGTTCGGCGGCGATTACATCATGCGGGTCACGGGCGACAATCCCTTCACCGACCCCGGTTACGCTGCTCAAACCATTGAGATCGCCCTATCTGCCGGGGCCGATACATGCTACCTCTCGAATCTGCCACTGGGAACCGGCGTGGGTATGATAAAAAAAGAGGCGCTCGCAAGCGCCTATCACCGGAGCGACAAGCCATATCAGTTCGAGCATGTGACGCCCTACATCAAGGAACACCCGGAACTCTTCAAGATCATCATTCGAGACATAGAGATCCACAATCCCTTTCAGAACCTGCGGCTTACGGTCGACGCGCCCGAGGATTATGAACTGGCGAAAATCATCTACGATCATTGCTACCGCGGCGAACCGTTCACGCTCAGCGACATCATTAAATTCATCGAACAGAACCCGGGCCTCGCCGGCATAAACAGCGGCATACGACAGCGCCCTATGACTCATTCAAACATTCAATGAGGAACCGCGTAATATCAATCGTCACCGGCTGGGGCGGGCACCTCGGCACGGGCCATATCCAGAGGATGATAAGCCTGGCTGACTATCTCAGCCGGCGGAAGCGCATGGAAGTCTCTCTTGTCTGCGGCCGGGTGCCAGAATTCATATCCCCTACAATCCGCGATTATTTTCGTCCCGCTGCTGTCCCCGGGAGCGACTGCGTTGTCAGAGACATGCGGGATTCAAGCATCGATGAGATTCTGAATCTTAAAAAACTGGGCCGGATTATCGCCGTTGACGACTGCGGCCCGGGAAGAGACTGCGCCGACCGTGCCATCGACCTGCTGCCGAATATGTGCCATTCCGTTCGTAATAAAAAAATGTTCTTATACGGATATAATTTTTTCAATTCAGTGTACCGGATGAATGAAGACCGTATCATTAAAACAACCGATGTGGCCTTCTACTGCGGCTATAATCCACAGCCTGAAACTGTCGAATTCCTACTCTCCCTTGTCCCGTCCGACTGCACCGCCGCTCTTTGTGCCGGGAACGAATCCCTCATCGTCACGAATCGGAAATCATCGCCGCTGCGGAAAACCTATGCTGAAACGCTCCTTTCTGCGAAAGTACTGGTTTCGCATTTCGGCATAGCTCTGTACGAGGGACACATAGCCGGCTGCCGGCTGGCATCGGTCAATCCGAGTGAATATCACTCACGCCTTGCGGATATGGCCTCTCATGATATTGATGCTATCAACCTCGGCATGCTGAAAACCATACATCCTGACGAATCCAGAAAAACTCTTTCATTGCTCATTGCAAATCCGAGAGCGGAAGAAGTATATCCCGCCGCTGTTTTGTCTTCGATAGAAGCCGGTTTGGAACATTTTTATAATGAAATCCGGGATCTTGTTGATGATCGGACAATGTCCTGATGGGTATCGCGTCCAGATAACGGCCATTCATTAATTCATTGACTCAGAAGCGCGGAAAAAATATAGTATCAGACAAATTCATTGCTGATAACATTGTATACGCGAATCACGTATCAGAAACACCGGAGGTATAACGCCATGAAAACAGTGTGTCTCGGAATATTTGCTTTCCTGTGCGGCGTCCTGTTGATGACGAACTGCTTTACGCAGGAAAACGTACGAACGATTACCTTTAACGACGGTTCAAAATATGTCGGCGAGATGAAAGAGAACCTGAAACACGGCTATGGCAGGTTCACATGGGCGAACGGCAATGTATATGAAGGCAGGTGGGAAAACGACGCGATGCAGGGAAAGGGAACCTTCACCTGGGCCAACGGCGATACCTACGAAGGCCAGTGGGCAAACAACCAGCGCAACGGTCAGGGCACTATGAAAGAAAAAAACGGTTCGTTATATGAAGGGCACTGGGAGAACAACATGCGGAGCGGACAGGGTACGTATACCAAACGCACCGGCGAATCATATACCGGCCAGTGGAAAAACGACGAAAAGAACGGCTCCGGAGTCTTCCGGTGGCCGGACGGGTCAATATACGAGGGTGAATGGAAGGACGGCAAACGACACGGCCAGGGTGTTATGACCGGAGCGGACGGCACCATGGAACGAGGAAAGTTCCTTAATGACGTGTTCGTCGGCAAATAACTGCTGATACGACTGAAAGAATAATGCGCTATCGCGTTACGAACATCCTTTTATCGGTGTTGTTTTTTACTGCGGCGGGGAACGCGACCGCCGCCGACATGGAAGGCCGATTCCTGGCGCGGACATACCGCAGTAAAAAACATTCCGCTCTCCCCTACCGTCTCTTAATCCCGGCGCATTACGATACAACAAAAAGATATCCCCTGGTGCTCTTTCTCCACGGAGCGGGCGAACGGGGTACTGATAACAAAAAGCAGCTGTACGTGGGGCTCAACATCTTCGCCGATGAGAACAACATGCGCCGCTTCCCCTGCTTCGTCGCAGCGCCCCAGTGTCCCGAAGCCTCCAAATGGGTCGATGCTGACTGGAAAGCCGATCGACACCTGATGAATGATTCGTCGACGGCGGATCTGGTCATGGCCATTGAGCTTGTTGAAGAACTGCCGAAAGAATTTTCCATCGACCGGAATAGGCTTTATATCACCGGTTACTCAATGGGAGGATTCGGCGCCTGGGAGGCCATCCAGCTGCGACCCGATCTTTTTGCCGCCGCAATACCGGTGTGCGGCGGCGGGGATGATACGCTTGCATATCGAATCGCGCGCGTTCCCATCTGGGCGTTTCACGGCGCCCGCGACGATATTGTGACGGTCGCGCGTTCGCGCACTATGATAAACGCCGTCGTCATGGCTGGCGGAGTGCCGCGGTATACCGAGTATCGAAATATAAACCACTTCTGCTGGGGTCTCCCCTTTAGCGATACGGCCGTGCTGGAATGGCTCTTCAGGCAAAAAAAGCGCTGACCAGTATGCACCGCAATGACGGTCTAGCGCCTTGTAATAAAAATTGCTTGTTATTTATTATTGATGCTGTACTATAGCACCATGAAAGTAATAAAAAAAATAGTCCCCGCAAACCGGAACGGCATGAAGAGCCTTTCCTTTGAGATGGAATCAATCGTCTATTCCAACGTGAAAGAAAATTTCCCAGACACCTGGAACAGAAATTTCATGACCCGATCACTTTTTTCCGACCTGAAAAAACTCTTCCATGGCAAGACAATCCACACACCGGGGAATACCATGAAATCCTTCTGGCGTCTCTATCACAGCAAGGAGGAAGCGGAAACTGTATTCGGGGACATCGCCCTGATCATGAATGTATCATATCACGATGGACAGACCGCCGAGGGAGTGGCCTTCATCGATATAGCCGAAAAGGACCCGGGAAAGAATACGTTCTCCAGCCTGAACAAGAACAAGATGAGGAAACTTCTGTCGATCGCTCCGCACGCACAGCTCCTCCTGTTCGATTACGACACCATAACCGGCATGGCTTTCCCTACCACGGCGGAGTCCATTATCGGCAACCATCCGCACAGCTGGAACAACTGGATACCGTATACACATGCCGTATCGGTCCCGGCAAATCTTGCCCTGCCGCTTGATATAAAAACCACCGGCCTGTATAAGGTATCGCTCCCGCTGTCATACCAGATCTACAGCCGCTACCTGTACGGCCTTGATCTGGACTACTCCAGGCCGGCGCTGGAGACGGCAACCGGCATCAAGACCGGCAGGGGAAATCCAAAATACCTTGTTCTTATTGCCGTTTCTCACGGCGGCGCAGAGCCGGTCAGTGAATTTGATATCGATAACAAAAGGTATGTCGAGTTTGAATAGGGGCCATCCTGATGGCGTCGTTATCCGGCATATGATTCTGTTTCACATTCACGAAACCTCCGTGCCATGGAACAATATCACCATAACCATGGATTTTCATCATACTTGATTTTATAAAACCCCATTAGTAGTATGGTATATTAATTGGGACATGATGACGCTATAGAATGCCTTCGATGCGGCAGCTGCTGTCATGTGGATATGATTGCCTATGTAACAGAATCCGATATTCTGCGATGGGAAGCGGAACAGAGACACGATATGCTGTCCCACGTTCATGACAACAGAATCGCCGGGGCGGGTGATACCATAGTGTTTTCAAGCGGTAAACGCCTGAAAACATGCCTGTTCCTCAACTGGGACGGCGATCGTTTTTTCTGCGAGATTTATGAAACGCAGCCTCAGGTCTGTCGCGATTTTGAACCCGGATCCACCGAATTCTGCCCTCTCTGTTCTGCTAAGAAATGCATACACTGATACTTTGATGAGTACCAATCGATATTCATCAACACCATACTAATTGGGGATACTATAATGCAATAATTATCAGACAAGACGATAAAAATTACTTTACTGAAAAACCGTCGAATTCATTAATGTAATATACCTAATAGACTTGTTGCTAAATTGAAATAATAATTAAATATTTACCCCCCCCCCGCCGCCTGCGGCGGCGGG
>Ga0154692_177_pt5 | contig 22205 bp, 20 predicted proteins | sample Rifle2008BG13ft_FD_116121 | JGI IMG/M metagenome (GOLD analysis project Ga0154692, IMG submission 116121) | Spirochaetes bacterium RBG_13_51_14
TATTTGCACCGCATTGAGCGCGGCGCCCTTGCGGATATTGTCGGACACGATCCACAGGTTGATTCCGGCCGGTATTGATTCATCCTCGCGGATACGGCCGACGAACACGTCGTCTCTGCCGGCGGCGTGGATCGCCATAGGGTATTCGCTCCGCGCCGGATCATCAACGACCGTTACGCCGGGAGCCTTCCGTAAGAGTTCACGCACTTCCGGGGGAGTGATCTTCTTCTCGGTTTCGATGTTCACCGATTCCGAATGCCCGTACAGAACCGGGACCCGCACCGCGGTCGCGGTGACCCGGATCGAATCATCGCCCATGATCTTCCTGGTCTCGTTCGCCATCTTCATCTCTTCCTTGGTGTAGGCGTTGTCCAGAAAAACGTCGATCTGCGGCAGGGCGTTAAAGGCTATCTGATGGGGATACACCTTTCGCTGCGATATCTCCCTTCCATTGACGATATCGCGGGTCTGGACCATGCATTCATCGATGGCCTTGAGCCCGGTGCCGGACACGGCCTGGTAGGTGCTGACCACGATCCGCTTGATCCGCACCGCGTCATGGATCGGTTTGAGCGCAACGACCATCTGTATGGTGGAGCAGTTGGGATTTGCGATGATCCCCTTGTGCCGGTCAACGTCGCGGGGATTGACTTCCGGTACGACCAGGGGCACGTCCGGGTCCATCCGCCAGGCGGAGCTGTTGTCCACGACAACGCACCCCTCCTCGACCGCGCGCCTGGCGACCTTTCTGCTGATCTCCCCTCCTGCCGAAAAGAGTCCGATATCGAACCCCGTGAAAGAGCCGTCGTCGACCGCCTCGGACATGACCGTTCTGCCGCCGAAATCGAACTCCCTGCCGACCGTGGTCAGGCCCAGAAATCTGATCCTGTCGATCGGGAACTTCCGCTCAAGCAGTATCTTCCTGAATTCAATCCCCACGGCGCCGGTGGCGCCGAGTATGACGACGTTGTACTTTTTCATATCCCCCTCCCGCTAAAATCGTGTGGGTCGCGTTGCCGCAAACCGACGGGGTTGTGTGGCACTATTAATGCATGGTTATAATTGTCAAGAATAATGCGTGCGGTGCGCGCCGCTCCTGCCTGATTATAATTAATAACAAGAGGGATGGGGCTGTCTAATAAGTACCTTTTCCCCTCCCTCGATGGGAGGGGATAGGGTAGGGTGATGTAATAATCCTGAAAACATCAGCAGTTAAATCACCCCCACCTATCCTCACCTGCCGTACAGGATGTACCAATGCCGCGGAGGCCACGGATGGCCGAGAGCGGCCATCAAGGGGGAGGGAAAATCCGACTTTCGGTACAGCCCCATCCCCCTGGAATTGATGAACATAATCCGGGAGCGGAGCTAGAGGACGATTTTCTGTTTGGCCGCATCCCGGTTCCGCCTGAACAGGATGGCGTTATTGCCGATGAGACCTATAATGTCAGCGCCAGTTGCAGCGCATATTCGTTCCATAAGATCGGGCTTTTCATCCTTAAAATCGACGAATCTTATTTTAACCAGCTCGTGGTCGGCAAGCGCCTTGTCGACCGCAGCGACAAGGCTTTCGGTCATCCCGTTCTTGCCGACATACACGACCGGCTTCAGATGGTGAGCCAGCGATTTGAGCCTGCGCTTCTGCTTTCCGGTGAGAGAATCCATTGCGTGCCTCTTGAAATGTTTAACAGGTATGATCCAAAAGGCGGGATACGGCATATTTTGCAAATACTTTTCAGGCGCTGAAGAAAGAGTGACCGGCACAGATTTTCGACAGCAGGGCGTTCTTACGGAACGATCCCATTGTTGTCCAGGTCGACATTCAGCAACATCATCTCTGTTTCAGGTACGATAATGGGAGTCAAGTTGTTACCACTGACTATTACGCCGTCCCAACCCTGAAAGATGTCCCCGGAGTTTAACGTTCCCGAGTTATCTGCATCATAAAAGACTATAAAAAACAGGGGGAAGTCACCTATATTCAGGGGCGGGGTGATTATCTGAAGCCGGGAGGAGCTCAGGTTGAGCCAGGGCGTTGTCCAATTGAAATTCACAAAGAACACGGCGTACAGCTTGTTGGTGCTGCTCACCGGGTATGTCAGCTGATCCAGTTTCACGTTTATGATGAAATAGGGGACCTTCTTTTCAGTGGTGTCGCAGCTGAAAACAAGAGGCGCAACGATCAAAAGAAACGCCGCTGCTATAATCATTCTGATTCTCTTCACTGCATGCTCCTCTATTGCCAAAAAATATTAATATACTGTGCCCACATCCAGCGTTATCGTTATCTCCCGCCATTCAAGCGGGTAAAGGCTCAATGCCGTCAGGGGATCGCCGGCGAAATGATCCGCGCCGTCATACCCGGTGCAGGGCTCGCCGGGATCAAGACGCGAGTTCCCATCAAAACCAGGAACACCCCCATCCCAGAAGGCCGCGACATAGATCTTGAACGTGCCTACCATCGGATTGATGATTATATCCTTGTTTGAACCATGCTGCAGCCATGGGTTCGTCCAGTCGCTTTCAGTATAATAAATGAGATAAACCTTATTGGTATCGTCTATGGTAATGCCGGCGCCAGGTACGATATGAACAATCAGGGCCGGAAACTGATCATCCAGGTCGTCATATTTTGCACAGGCATGGAATGCTGATAGTACCAATAATAAGCCCATTAACAATGCTGTTGTATGTCGCTTCATACGAATATCCCTGACCTTATAATGCTATATACATTATCTTACGCTTTATATATCAATTTAATACTAAAAGTGCCGCCAGTCAAAAAAAATAGATTCTGGGGCGTCGCGCTTGCGAAACAGTATGGCGCGGAGCGCGATCCCTCAGGTAACCTTCGACTCGGCTCCATTACATAACACTGCCACATACATAACAACAAAAATATATATAAAAATTAATCAAGTTATATGACATAAAACCGATACTATTATGGGGCATGCATAATTAAGCCAACAGGCGCAGAGTTTCATAGTCATACGTTAAATTCTTCATGTGAGGATTACATGGCACACAAAAAGGGCAAAAGAAAAAGTTTCAAACAGTTACTGGCGAAGTATCTGGATATCAAGGGGCTGGATATCATCATAGTCCTGGAAGATGGTAAAGAAATCGAACTCTTTAAAAACAGATCAATAATCGGCGATATGATCGTCACGTTTGACGTCAACAATGGAGAAAGGAAAATTCCGCTGAAACGCATCAAACACGTGGATATGTATGCCGCGTGAGGATTCGAATTATACCCGGAAAGAAGTGTCCTACGACCACATCAATCCCCCGGCCGGGGGATTTTTTGTTTATATGCTGCGTGCATATGAAATTATCTGCAAAATGCAAGTATTTTTCTTGCATGTCAATGAAACATTAAATTATTGACAAGGGATATAAAAGGATACATAAAAATGAAAAAGAATAAAAAACAAAAACCAGAGGTTATCATCGACACGATCGGCTGGTAGAACCATGACACTCCTCGGCAGATTAAAAGACATCTTCAATAGTACGGCTGATCCTGAAAAGCGCTCGATACTATCCAGAAGATTTATCATCATCATTTCGATAATATACTCGGCTCTCATCCTCGGCATATCAGCGTCTTTTCAGATTATCATGTACACAAACGCCGGCATATTGCGGGACGCGCTGGTATCGCACAATCAGGATGTGCTGATAGAAAAGATCGGATCGATCGTCGACCGGCTCCGGCTGAACAACGCCGCCTCCGTTCAGGAGATAAAAAGAAACGTGAGGGCCTTAGGCTCTCCCTCCGGCGATATCCTCGCGGTCATCATCCTGGCCAAAACCGCGGACGAAAATTTCTATCGGGTAGCAGAGACCGTGTCCTTCCATAGCGATTTCAATCTTGGCCTGAAGCCTTCAGCGGTGGTCCGCGAACGGAAGGAGATCAACTATTTGAAACGGGGCCTCCTTCAGTGCGCCGTTGACCCGACCATATATTCCCAGAACGGATATTACTGGCAGAGCGTGTATCATCCCTACGAGGTGAACAGGAAAAGGGCGATTCTCCAGTTCCTCGTATCCGTGTCCCGAACCCAGGAAATCCTGGAGGGTTACGCTGAAGACACCGGGGGTATGCGGGTCTTCATCATCGTTCTGACCGTTGTTCTCGTCATCGCCGTTGTGGCCCTCTCCGTCATTTTTATTCATAATTATTCACTCCTCCTCAGGAACCTGTCCAGCTCTCTGAAAAAAGCCGCCGGTGGCGATCTCGGCGTGTCCCTGAATCCCACCGGGGATGACGAGTTGAACCAGCTTGCCCGCTCCTTCAATACGCTGATTGAGGAACTGAAGGATAAAACCGGAAGGTCCGCCCCGGAACCTGAACCGGCTCCCGAAGCGGAGGGGATCGGCTCCATATTCGGCACCGGCGTATCATTGCTGAAAAAAAACCGGCTGGACGAGGCCATTGCCATATTTACGGCCCTCACCGTTCTCAAGCCCCAGGGATTCGGCAGCTGGTTCAACCTCGGCGTCGCCCACGCTAAAAAACGGGAATACGATACAGCCCTCCGGATGTTCGAGGAGGCCCGGCGGATCAATCCTGCCTTTGCGGTGACCGGAGCGTATATTGAAAAAATACGAAAGCTGCGGAATCCCGATGCCTGACGCCGAGCCGGTAAAAAAAATCATCTCCGGCCTACCCGACGAGCCGGGAGTATACCTCATGAAGGACGGGGCCGGCTCCATCGTGTACATCGGCAAGGCCGCCTCCATCAGGAAGAGAGTGTCCTCGTATTTCCGGGAACGCGGCCTCGACATCAAGACGCGGGTGCTCGTAACGGCGATACGCGACATCGAATATATCATCACCGATTCGGAGGTAGAGGCCCTCATCCTTGAGAGCAGCCTCATAAAAAAACACAGGCCGAAATTCAACATACAGAAGAAGGATGACAAGCGGTACCCCTACATCGCCGTAACTCTTGAGGAGGACTATCCCCGCGTCATCTATACCCGCGCCGTTAAGAACGACGGCACCCGCTACTTCGGCCCGTACACGGACGCGAAGGCGGCGAAGAACACGGTTTCGCTGATCAATTCGATCTTCAAGCTGAAGCTGTGCGTGCGCGATCTTCCCCTAAAAAAAAACGAGCGGCCCTGCGTGAACTTCCAGATCAACCGGTGCAGCGGCGTGTGCCGGGGCGCCATGTCCAGCGAGGAATACCGCTCCATCATCGAGAACGCGGTCGCATTTCTCGAAGGAAGGGTGGAACCCGTGGTGAAGAATCTACAGAACATGATGAAACGGTTCGCGTCACGACGGGAATACGAAAAGGCCTCGGAGATCAGGGACATGATTTTCGACATCCAGAAAATATCGGAAACGCAGAAAGTTCACGTGCCCATTGGCGCGGACCAGGACTATATCGGCGTCTCGAAGTTCGGCAACGAGGGGATCATCATCCTGTTCGAATTCCGCGGCGGGGTCCTCCTGGGCAGGAAAATCTCTATCTTCGACAACGCCGAATACGCTGATCCGGAAGAGATCATCAGCGCGTTTATCCTGAACTATTACGCGACGGACGACATTCCGCAGCGGATCGTGGCGGAGCGGCTCATCCCGGACCGGGCCGTTCTTCAGACGTATCTTACGGAAAAATCTAAACGAAAGGTCGTCATATCAGCGGCCGAGACGCCTGACGACCGGGGAATCATACGGCTCATCCACAAAAACATCGATGTCATAGCGGCAGAACGGTACGCGGAGCGAGAAACCCGGAACACCGCGCTCGGGCTGGAAGAGCTGCGGAGCGTCCTGGGCCTGAACGATGTTCCCCGAAGCATGGAATGCTTCGATATATCGAACCTCCAGGGAAGCGACGCCGTGGCCTCGATGGTATCCTTCCGCGACGGCAGGCCCGATAAAAAAGGCTACCGGCGATACCGGATCCGGGGATACGATTCGGCCGACGACCCCGGCATGATCCACGAAGCGGTGGCGCGGCGCATCCAGCACCTGGTCAACGATAGCCTGGACCTGCCCGATCTCATTATCATTGACGGCGGCAAAGGGCAGCTCTCCCGCGCGCTGGAAGCCGCGCGGAATTTCACCGGCGACGTGCGCGTCATATCCATCGCAAAGCGCCTTGAGGAGATATATTACGATCCCGAAAGGGACCCTCTCGCGCTCCCGAAATCGTCGCCGGCGCTGAAAATAATACAAAATATGCGGGACGAGGCGCACCGATTCGCGATCGCCTATCACCGGAAACTGCGCGAAAGGAAAACGACCGGTTCGGCCCTGGACGGTATTTCGATCAGCGCCGGCACTAAAAAGCTGCTGCTCGAGCGCTTCAGATCGATCGGCCGCATACGGGAAGCCGGCCTTGAGGATCTGAGAAGCATACCGGGGATCGGTGAAAAAACCGCCCGCACAATTTACAAGTTCTTTCACTGAGCGCCCGTTGCGGAAAAATTGAATTATTATTTCTTCGGCTTTGATCCCAGCTTCTGCAGAAGAATGTTAAACGCGGGCGTATTTCTGATCTTTTCAAGGGCCGACTCCCGCTTCATGCGCTCAACATCGGCGAATCCTTCTTTGACCGCCATTTCCAGATTTGCGATGGCTTCTGGAAATTTTCTCATCTGGGAATACAGACATGCCCTGTTGTAATAGGCGGCGTAATAGTGAGGGTTACGTTCAAGCGTCCTGCCGTACATGCCGAGTGCCTCATCCTCAAGGCCCAGCCTGACGTATGTCTGGGCCAGGTTAAAATAAAATTCAGCCTGGCCGTCGTCCAGGTAAACGGCCCTGGTAAATTCCTTGAGCGCCCTGTTGAAATCGCCCATCTTATAGTAGGCGCAGCCGCGGTTAAAATATGATATCGCGTATTTCTCGTTCAGCATGATGGCCCGAGAGGCGTCCGAAACGGCATCTTCGAACCATCCCTTCCTGAGGTATTCGGCGGCGCGGCCGTTGTAGGCGGCCGCGCTGGGGTCGATTTCGATTGATTTTGTAAAGGATTCGATCGCTCTGTCGGCCTCCCTCTCGCGGGCGTATTGAACGCCCCTGCCATAATTACGTTTTGCCTCGATGTTAAGGCTGTGGATCCGCGCGTTATCAAATCCGAGGGAGCAGCCAACGAATAGAATTATAAAAACCCATAAAGCTTGCACAATCTGATATGTTTTCCCAACTAATGAATTTTCTTCCATACTGTTTTGCACAGTAGTCGTCCGGATATACTATTACGTCAATAATTATTCAAATGAACAATTGCCGCTTAATACGTTATTTACGTTAATTTTTCCACAAATCAGAAATTTACTTTACACCGATACCACAATCTGTAAATTTTGATTTGAAAAAACATTACGGGGCGTGGCGCAGTCCGGTTAGCGCACTTGACTGGGGGTCAAGGGGTCGCTGGTTCAAATCCAGTCGCCCCGACATTTTATCATATCATTTTGTGCACTATAATTATTATTCCGCATGGTGAACGTCAATGGATTTAGAAGGTTTTTTCGACCGGAAGCAGATAATCAAGTTAAAATCAGCGGAAAAGCAGCTCGTCATCAAGGAACTCGTTGATAAGCTTCAAGACCTCGAATATATCAACAACAAAGAACGATATTACGCCCAGATCATACACCGGGAATCTCTTGAAAATACCGGCATTGGCAACGGTTTCGCAATTCCCCACGCACGGACTGAGTCGGTAACCGATCTCATATCGATTTTCGGCATACTCGAAAAACCGATCGATTACCAGTCCATCGACGACCGGCCGGTACGCTACATCCTCCTGAGCATATTCCCGACCGAGATGAGCACCAAATACCTGTACCTGATCGGCATGATGGCCCGCCTCTTCTCGAACAAGGAAAAACGCCGGTTGATCGACGGCGGACCGACGCCGGCAAAGATATACACCCTCCTGAAAAAGGAGGCCAGGTCTTACTACGAATCCATGTCGGAAAAAGAAAAACCGAAATCCCGCAAGCAGGAAAACCTGTCAGGGGTACCGTCATCGGATCTTGATCTGCTGATCCGTCTCGACAGCCTTTACAAGCTTCTGGACGAGGGGAACAAGAGCGAGTCGCTGGGCAAAAAGATCGAGTCCATGAAAAAGCTCATCGATAACCGGTCGCTCACCTATTATGAACGGATGAGAAAAAAACGGGACAACCCCTTCTCCATCGTTGAAAAGAACAGCTGTTCCGGATGCCACATGGAAATTCCGCCTTATTTTATCGAACAGATCAAAGAACGAAAGGGAATATCGCTGTGCACGCACTGCGGCAGGTTTTTGATTCTGCTCTGACCCGCAGGGATTCAGCTTATCTTCGTAATCGAACCCGGATGAATTCCTCCAATTTGTCATATAGTTCAATCGGTATCGGCCTGTCCTTCTGGTAATTCCCAATTATCTCATCTTTGTCACCGTGGAAGTCGCTCCCGCCGGTGACAAGAAGATCGTACTTGAGCGCCAGGGCGAGATACTGATCGGCCATCTCTGCGGTGTGCATGGCGGCGTAGACCTCCATCCCCTCCACCCCTCTTTTGATGAATCCCCTGAGCAGATCCTCAAACGCGAGCAGATCCCTGCACTCAAGCGATACCGGATGAGCCAGGACCGGTATGCCGCCGGAGTCCTTGATCAGCGCAACCGCATCCTGAAACGCGATCCGCACCTTTTTCACATATCCCGGTTTTCCTTTCACCAGGTAATTCTGGAAAATCTCCTTGATGGTGCCGGCATAGCCATAATTGACCATGACCCGCGCCACGTGGGGGCGTCCGATCGCGCCGCCTACGGCCAGGGCGATCACCTCTTCAACGGGTATGTCGATGCCATGCTTCTTTAGATCCTCGATGATCCGGTACGCCCGCCGGTCCCGGTGCCCGGCAAGGCTCCGTACGGTGGATCGCAGCCCTTCATGACGGTAATCGATGTCAAGGCCGATGAGGTGGAACGAGCCGGCGTCGTATTCGATGCTGAATTCCACGCCGGGCAAGAGCCGGAAACCCACGGAGCGGGCGTAGGCCACCGCTTCAGGAAGGCCGTCGACCGTGTCGTGGTCGGTGATTGCCATGGCGACGAGTCCGTTCCTTCTTGCGATATCGATCAGTTCGCGGGGGGGGTATATCCCGTCCGACGCGGTGGTGTGCGTGTGCAGATCAATCTTTCTCATGGGAGTCAGTAAAGACGCACGCAGGTTTTAAAATCAAGCAATTAAATCCGGGGAGGATCACTCCGATCGCGTCAGGACCATATCTACGATTTCACCCGGCTTTTATTCTGAATAGTTACTTGATTTTTAATCGGGTATCATAAAACATATCCAAATCGCCGTACATCCGATGTACAGAAACCCTATGTACATCCCTGCAGATATCAGTCAACTCTGAAAATCCGGGCGCGAGCCGGCGAATGAACGCCGAACGCGACTGAACAGAACGTCGTTTATGAATGATAAACCGCAAGGAGGAAGGTCCCGTACTATGTCAGCTTTCGAAAAACTCAAAGATCAGTGGGCCCGTATAAGCAGACTCGAGCAGACCATCGGCATTTTAAGCTGGGATATGGAAACCTATATGCCCGATGACGGTGTTAAAGCCCGTTCGGAACAGCTGGCGCTTCTCTCCGAGCTGGCCCACCAGTGGCTTATATCCGACGAGATGGGGGCGCTGCTGGATGTAGCGGAGCAGGATGCCAGCGGCAGGGAGTATTTCTCCGACGAAGTGAGCATGATCCGTGTTGCCCGAAGGGCCTACAACCACAAAGTCAAAATCCCTAAAAAGCTGGTGGCACGGCTCGCACGCACGACCACGAGGGCGAATTCCATCTGGATCAAAGCCCGCAAAAAGTCGGATTTCAACCTGTTCGCGCCGATACTCGGAGAAATCGTCGAGCTGAGCCGGGAGATGGCCGACCACCTCGGGTATGCCGAACACCGGTATGACGCCCTGCTTGACGTGTATGAGCCGGATCTGACGTCGTCCCAGGTCGAGAAACTCTTCACCGAAACCAAGCGTGAGCTGATCCCCCTGGTCAGGGAAATCACCGGATCGAGCGCTTTGATTGACACCGGTTTTCTGAACCAGACATACGACACTGCCAGGCAGGAATCATTCGGCCTGCAGGTGTTGCGGGACATGAAGTACGACTTCAGGAGGGGACGGCAGGACCGGTCGGCGCATCCCTTCACCACGTCCTTCACGCCGTATGATGTCAGGATAACAACGCGCTTCGCGGAAGACGACCTTCTTTCAGCCCTGTTCAGCACGATTCATGAGGGAGGTCACGCCCTGTACGACCAGGGACTTCCCCTGGACAAGGTCGACACGCCCCTGTGTCAGCCCATTTCGCTGGGCGTTCACGAGTCGCAGTCCCGGCTGTGGGAGAACATCGTGGGCAGAAGCCGGGTATTCTGGAAGCATTACCTGCCGATACTCAAGCTGCATTTCCCCGGTCAGCTGGACCATGTTGACGGCGAGCGTTTTTACCGCGCCGTCAACCGCGTGCATCCCGGCTTTATCCGCGTCGAGTCCGACGAACTGACCTATAACCTCCACATTTTCATCCGGTTCGAGATCGAGAAAGATCTCGTGGCGGGAGCAATCAGAGTCGCAGACATCCCCCCGCTCTGGAATGAAAAATACCGTGAGTATCTCGGGATCACCCCGCCCGACGACGCCCTCGGTTGCCTTCAGGACATTCACTGGGCTCATGGTTTAATCGGATATTTCCCCACCTACACCATCGGCAATCTCCTCTCGGCGCAGCTCTACCAGAAGGCCTTACAGGAGCACCCATCCCTGCCTGCCGAGCTAGCGGAAGGCGATTTCACCGGCCTGCTCGCCTGGCTGCGGGACAACGTCCACGGCCATGGTTCGCGGTATACGTCAGCCGAGCTGGTTCGGGCCATTACCGGCGGCGATGTCCAGGTAGGGCCGTTCATGAATTATGTAAGAGATAAATTCCGCGATATCTACGCATAAATCCGTCTCGCGACGTCACGGATACCATTCATGAATTGCAACCCGTCTCACGCCGCTGTCGGAGCAAAAATATTGCTTCTTCGGTAAAAATTACTTTACTAATGACGGATTTACCGTTAAATACTGTTACGATACGCTGTGAAACAACTGCTCCGGTATGATTAATCTTGTGTGGAGAATGACTCTATGTTCGTCGGGATCGACATCGGCGGGACGAAAATCAAAGCGATCCTTACCGACCCTGCCGGCAAGGAGCTGAGCTTCAGGGAAACCGAAACGAAAAAAACGACTAAGGAGATCGAGGAGAGCATATGCGCGATCATCGAGGCCCTCGCGACGTCCACATCGGTGTCAAAAATTGATATTAAAGCGGTCGGCATCGGAATTCCGGGGCCCATCGACAAGGAGAAAGGACTGGTAGTGAAGGCGTCGAATATCCCGGCCTTCAACAATCATCCCATTGTCAAGAATATCGAAAAGATTACCGGCATGAAGGTCCTCCTGGAAAACGACGCGACCGTGGCCCTTGTCGGTGCCTGGTGGAAAGAGAACGTCAGCAGGTTCAGAAACTGGATCATGATCACCCTCGGGACCGGGATCGGGGGCGGGCTCATCATCGATAACAAGATCTACAACGGGCAGTCCGGGAACGCTATGGAAGTGGGCCACATGACCATCGACTTTAACGGCCGCGATTGTCCGTGCGGGAACCGGGGGTGCTGGGAGCGATACGCGTCGGGCCCGGCGATGGTTGAGCTGGCCCAGGCGTATCTGAAAAAACAGAAAGGCTCCTCGGTCAGCGCCAGGATCAAGGCGGAGAGCCTCTCGCCCCGCCTTATTTACGAAGAAGCGATAAACCGAGACGACGCGGCACTCTCCATTCTTGAAGAATATGCCACCTATGTCGGCATCGGTATCGCCAACCTGGTGAACATCTTCAATCCAGAGGCGATCCTCATCGGCGGAGGAGTCTCAAAAGCGCATAGATTCATATTGCCGGCAATCAAGCAGGTCGTGAACGATCGGACCCTCAAGGGCTTCAGGGAAAATTTCGAGCTGTTACCGGTGCAGGACCCGGACAAGATGCCCTCATTTGGAGCGGCAAAGATCGCCATCAATTCCACTGCTCCCTGACCGACATTTTTCTTGACTTTTAGCCGTCATTCAACGTATTGGTGTGCTCAGAATAGAAGAGCGAATAATTTAGATTTCAATATTATCATGAAAAACAAACTGATCAATATACGGACCGAAGCCCTTGCCGACGTCCGCGTCGCCGGTACAATCGACGCGCTTGAGGATATACGAATCAAGTACCTCGGCAGAAAAGGCGCCCTCACCCTCATTCTCCGCTCGCTCGGGAACGTCCCTCCGGAAGAGAGGGCTTCAATCGGAAAACTCTCCAACCAGTACAAGAGCGATATTGAAACAGCCCTGGATGATAAAAAGAATGAACTGACGCATACCAGCTCCGGCGGAATGATCCAGAAACAGTGGATTGACGTGACTCTCGACAGGGAGACTGCAACCGCGCGGGAATCGCTGGGACGGCTCCATCCGATCACCCAGATTCAGTACGAAATTGAAGACATCGTGACCTCCATGGGTTTCGAAATCCATGACGGCCCGGAAGTCGAAACCGATTATTACAATTTCGAGGCACTGAATATTCCAAGGCACCATCCCGCGCGGGACATGCAGGATACCTTCTGGACCGAGGACGGGAATCTGCTCCGGACGCATACCTCTGCCATCCAGGTGAGGGCCATGGAAAAACGGAAACCGCCATTCCGCATCGTCGGGCCCGGCAGGGTCTTTCGATATGAAAGCACGGACGCTTCCCATGAGAACACCTTCTACCAGGTCGAAGGGATGATGGTCGACCGCGATATCACCGTGGCCCATCTCATCTATGTCATGAAAGAACTTTTAAAGGAGATTTTTCAGCGCCAGGTGACCGTACGGCTCAGGCCTGGATACTTCCCCTTTGTCGAGCCGGGATTCGAGCTTGACATCCATTGCCTTATCTGCGACGGCGCGGGATGCAGCGTGTGCAAGCAATCCGGCTGGGTTGAGCTTCTCCCCTGCGGCCTGGTTCATCCCAATGTCCTGCGCATGGGCGGCATTGATCCCGAAGTATGGTCCGGATTCGCATTCGGCCTGGGCCTGAACCGGCTGGTCATGATGAAATACGGCATCAACGATATACGCCATTTCCTGAGCGGCGATATCCGCTTTCTGATGCAGTTTTGACGGAGCGACCGCATGTGGCTTTCTTTGAACATACTGAACCAGATGGTCGACACCAACGGCATTGCCCCGGAGGAGCTGGCCCAGCGTCTGACCATGTCAACGGCGGAAATCGACTCAATCGAGCGTGTAAACGATCACTTTACAACGATATACGCGGCAAAAATACTCAACATTGCGCCGCATCCCCGTGCGGACAAGCTCACGCTGGTCAACGTCAACGCCGGACACGGTAAATACCGCGTCGTGTGCGGCGCTCCGAACCACAAAAAGGGCGATGTCGTCCCGTTCGCCGCGGTGGGGACCCGTTTGGGCAAAGACATGGTCATCGCCAAAACTAATATCCGCGGCGAAGATTCGGAAGGCATGCTCTGCTCAGAGCGGGAGCTGGGGCTCTCCGATGACCACTCCGGCATCATGATTCTGCCGCCCGACACCGCGGTCGGGACCCCTTTCAGCCAGCTCTACCGGTACCGGGTAGACGTGCGTTTCGAGATCGACAACAAGTCCATAACCCATCGGCCCGACCTCTGGAGCCATGAAGGCTTCGCCCGGGAGATAGCCGCGCTCTTCAACAGACCCTTCGCCAGTATCGTCGATTTCGGTCTCCTGGACAAGCTTAAGGACAGAGAGAAGCTGTCGGTGCGAATCCTGAATCCTGAAGCCGCGCCCCGGTACAGCGGCCTTGTCATGACGGGAATACGGATACAGGAGTCGCCGGACTGGCTCAAGGCCATGGTGGAATCAGTCGGCATGAGGCCGATCAACAATATCGTCGACGTCACCAACTATGTCATGGTCGAGCTGGGCGAGCCGATGCACGCCTTCGACCGGAGGAAGCTGAACGGCACTGAAATTCTGGTCCGGCTCGCGGGCAGGAACGAAACCCTCATGACCCTGGACGGCTCGACGTTCGAGCTCGGCACCGAGGATGTCGTTATTGCCGATTCAAAAGGCGCCATCGCGCTGGCGGGAGTCATGGGCGGGGGTAACAGCGAAATCGACGATTCCACGACTGAAATAGTTCTGGAAGCGGCGAACTTCAATCCCGTCAATATTCGAAAGACGGCCAACCGGTACAACCACCGCACGGAAGCCGCCATACGCTTCGAGAAATCTCTCTCACCGGAGCTCACGGTTCCCGCCCTCTTACGATGCTGCGGCCTGATTCAGCGTATACTTCCCGGCGCCGAGTCGTCGTCCAGGATCATCGACGCCTATCCGGTCAAACAAAAAAAAATCACGATAGCGACCAGCGCCGACTTCATTCGGAAGCGCCTCGGCCAGAACATCGACGACAACCGCATCACCGGCATACTGCGCTCCCTCGGCTTCAAGCTCAGGGCCGCCAAATCAAAATTGATTATCGAAGTTCCCGACCACCGGGCCACGAAGGATATCTCCATCCCCGAGGATATCGTCGAAGAAGTGGGGCGCATTTACGGATATGACAATATAGCGCCCGCGCCGCCACTGGGGTCCTGCGAACCGCCGGAAAAAAACCGCTTCCGGCTTTTTGAGCGCCTCGTCAAAAACATCATTTCCGGCCACCATAACATGATTGAAGTGAGTGGTTATTCCTTCACCGGCGAGGACATCCTGAACAGACTCAACATAAATCACGACAGCGAGCTGCGGCTCAGCAACCCTCTTTCGACAGAGCAGGACCGGCTCCGGAGGAGCCTGGTGCCCGATATCGTCAGCGCCGTTAAGCTTAACAGCCGCTATTTCGACCAGTTCGCCATCTATGAGCTGGGCCGCGTCTTCCTGAAAGAAAGCAGGCGGGCCGCAGGCCTGGCGGATGAAAAAACCATGGTCGCCGGCGCGGAGTATCGTAAAAAATCAGTGGCGCCGCTCTTCTATGATGCGAAGGCCGTTGTCGCTGGTCTCATGCAGAAACTACGGATCGCTGATTACGAGCTCGTGCCAGAAAGCGCCGCCATTCCGCCGTACGCGCATCCGGGCCGCTCCATGGCGCTGATCATTGAAAAGCAACCGGCCGGGCTCATTTTCGAACTTCATCCCGATACGATGCGTGCGTTCGATATCGCGGGAACGGTCGGCATGTTCGATATTGACGTTACCGCCCTGTATCGGGCGAAAAAAACCGACCATGCCTTTTATGAACTGCAGAAATATCCGGAAGTTCCCTTTGAAGTCAGCGTGCTTGCCGATCGGAAGGTTTACGCGAGGGATATCTGCGCGCTTATCGAACTGAGCTCCGCTGATCTGGTACGGAGCGTCGACGTTATTTCGGTCTACGAGGGGAACCCGATCCCGGAAGGGAAAAAATCTGTTTCAATTAAAGTCATCTTCGCCTCACGGGAACGGACCCTGTCACCGCAAGAGATCGTGCATCTGCAGAATAACACCATCGGCGTCCTCAACCGGGCGGGCTACCAGCTCCGGTAGTCATCCGCTAATGACGAGCTGTATCCATGATCGCCGGATCATAAAAGGACACCCGGTTCCTGCCGTTATTTTTTGAATAGTACAGGGCCATATCCGCCATTTCGATAAACTCTCTAGGGTCTTTCGCATCCACAGCGGGAATGGTTGCGACACCGCCCGAAATGCCGACCCGTATCATGCTGTCCCCATATTCCAGGCGCAGGCCTTGAACTATGTCCCGGATGCGATCGCCGAACGTCAGGGCCTCTTCCCGCTCCGTTTCCGGCAGTATCACGGCGTACTCCTCGCCGCCGTATCGGCACGGGATGTCGATTGACCGGCAGTTATTCAACAAAACTATGGCCACCTCCTTGATGACACGATCGCCGGCCTGGTGCCCGTAGGTATCGTTGATCCCCTTGAAATAATCTATGTCGAAAAGCGCCACCGATAGTTGATGATTCCTTCTTCTGGACCGGTTCCATTCCTCCTGAAGCCGTTCGCGGAAGTATTTGCTGATATACAGCTTGGTCATGCCGTCACGGATGGCGTTATTATAGAGATCGGCGTTGTTTATTGCGATGGCCGACTGCGTGGAGATAAACTGGAGCATCTGAAGGTCGAATGATGAAAAGCCTGCGGCGAGCTTGTTGATCGCCTCAATAACGCCGATGATTTCACCGTTGACGGTAAGAGGCACGGCGATGATCGAGTGTGTTGTTGTTTTCGCCTTTTTATCAGCGCGATCTGAAAAGCGCGGGTCGTTCTGAGCGTCGTTGATGAGGATAGGGATGCCGTTCTGCCACACCGTCCCCGCTATCCCCTCGCCCATCCTGAAGCTCGTGTCCTTTAACATGTCGCCTTCCTCGTCTTTGCTCAGCACTGCGAAGTTGAGGTTTTTCAGCCCGCGGTCGACGAGCAGGATGCTGCTCGATTCACAGTTGAGAAGGATCTTCGTCTGGTACAGAATCCTCTTGAGAACCTCCTCCTTTTCGAGGGAATTGGCGATATAGGTGTTGATTTCGATGAGCGTTCGCAGCTGTTTGTTCTTGTGGTCCAGATCAGCCAGCTGCAGGCGCCGTTTCTCCATTTCTTTGATTTCCTTTCGGTGAAACATTGCGGTCCTCTTATGTATACGATTGTGGACGGTCCGGAAACGAACAGGTTCCGGGTTCACTCTTTCGGCAGGTCGTTCCCGTATTTCATCTCGAGATACGATTTTCGCTCCAGACGGTTGAGTCCCAGTTGCCCGGCCAGAGTCAGGAGCTCCTGCTCGAGCCGTTCCCTATCAGTGCCCTTCGTCTCAAGTTCCACAAAATTACCAAGCCCCTCAACGTTGTCAATGCATATTGCAATATCGCCCAGAACAAAGGTCTCCCGTTCCTTGACGACCATACCCGACTCTGAAAAACCGAGCAGTCTCAATATGCTCAGAATCGCATCGATATCCCCCACCGTCACTTCTTCCTCGATCCGTGTTTTTGAAACCGTGCCGATCTTGGGACCCTTGTAGGTAAGGACAATCCGTTCATCCACCTGTCGCACACGCAGCGCCTCATCGGAGTTCTTGAAATCGCGGGCCGGGTGGTTCAGGTACCGGTCGTATTCCTTCTTTTTACCCGTGCGGCGGGCACCCAGCGACGCGAGCTTCTCGATGACCGCCGCATAATCATCGCAGGGAGACTTAATTTCGATCTCAAGCATTTGAGCTACTCGCCCCGGTGAAGCGGTCCGCCGATCGACAGCCCGTCGGTTCCCAGGGTCTGCCTCGTCCTGCCGTTTATTTTTATTATGACGCTCTTCACATTGTTGAACTGTGTCGCGGTATACACGATCTGATCGATCCGGTTTATCAGCACGCTCCCTGCCGCCCCCTGCTCGATGGCGCCGTTGAAATCTATCTCGGCCGACCCGTTTTTTATCCTGATGCCGTTAATCCTGAGCCGTGCGGGAACTGCGGAGAGCAATCCCTTCTTTTTCTCGACCGGCGTCGGCCCCTTGATCAGCTCCTTCATGGCGTTTTCAAGGACTGAGCCTTTACCGACTTTTCTCGAAACCGTCGTCAGGTAAATCTTCTCGGTTTTCTCATTGAGCTTTACGAAATATACCTTAACGTCCTGTACGGCGGGCTTCTCCTCGGCTTTCTTCTGCCCCTTTTCATTTCGACTCTTTTCGTCTGATTCAACGGAATTCTTCTGTTCCGATTTTTTCTCACGCAACTCTTCCCGTTCCTTGGTATCCCCATCGATACGAGCCGACTCCCTGCGCGGTTTTTCACCCGGCGGTTCGCGATGTTCACCGAATCTGTTAACCAGCAATGCTATCGCCGTTACCAGACCCAGGATGATCAGTATATATGCCGGATTTCTACCACGTCCGCTCCCGCGCGGCGCACCGCCGGATTGCTTCGCCGTTTTTTGGACAACTTTTGCCGGAGATCGTTTCTTCTTGTGGGATGAGCCTTTGACTCCTTTCTGTGCCACCATCGTGCTCCATGTGAGAAAGATTGATATGCAGGAATTATTTTCTTGAAATATATACCTGTCTTTAATACATTTTATTCTAGTCATATGACCGTAAAAGCAACAATTAAAAATGTTTCATTGATAATTTTTTGTGATCATAAAGAACCGACCTGTTCATAATTCCGGATTGGTTTTTTAATATCCAGCGAAACTATTTGAAATGTTAACGCTGACGATGAGCCGAATCATTATATATTACATCATTGCAAGCATGCTGATCCCGGCCGCCTGCCGGGGTGAAGGAGACACATCCATGGAAAAACTTCGCGAGCTCATGGTCAAAAATCAGATTGAGGCCCGCGGTGTGAGCGACGAGCGGGTGCTGAGCGCCATGAGAAAAGTCGAGCGCCACCGGTTTGTCCCCGGACAACATATAGCGAGTACCTACGAGGACCACCCGCTCCCGATCGGGCACGGACAGACCATCTCCCAGCCCTATATCGTGGCGCTTATGACTGAACTGTGCGAACTATCCGGAAATGAAAAAGTTCTGGAAATCGGCACCGGATCCGGCTATCAGGCTGCGGTCCTTTCGCTTCTGGCGAAAGAGATTTACAGCATAGAAATTGTTGAACCTCTCGGAAAAAGCGCGCGTCAGAAGCTCACCGAGCTTGGATACAACAATGTCGAGGTGCGGATCGGCGACGGTTACCAGGGCTGGCCTGAAAAGGCTCCCTTCAACGTCATCATACTCACCGCATCCCCGCCGAAAATACCGCAGAGCCTCATCGATCAGCTTGCCGACGGCGGCATACTGGTAGCACCGGAAGGCGATTATGCGCAGGAGCTGGTGAAAATAACGAAAAAAAACGGAAAAATAACGAAACGGACCATAACGTACGTCAGGTTTGTTCCCATGATTCGCGGCTCCTAGCAGGCGTAAAAGTATTGACAAATTCACTTCCTGCTTTACACCTATAGGAACAATGCTCTTCTTCGATCAGCAGAGAATGCAATGGCGAAAGATAAAATCAAGGACAAACGGTTTCCCTTCCTCCATTCCCATATAGCGCGTGAACCGTACATCTATGATGTGCTTAATGAGATCATGGCATTTCAGATTAACGTCCTTAAAAACGGCATCGGCCGTCTGGCGACCATTGACGATCTGAAAACTTCCCGGAACATAAAAATTCCTTTCACCATCGCACGAAACAAGATTATTACCGGTCTGGTCGATATTTTGACGAAAAACTATCCGAATCATGTGAAGTCCATCATCACCTTCAATTTCTCCGTTGAACCGGATTCAAAAAAGTTGTCGATTATCGAGACACGTGAGTATTCGGTGCTGCTCGGCAATGAAGACCACAACCGGCTTCAGGCGGAGCGGAACCTCTATTCCGCCGACAGATTCCTGGATCTCATCAGCCAGTTCAGGCTCTTCAACCTGACCAAGCTTCTGAAAAAAACGAAAGAGCGGTCTCTCCTATCGGAGGTCATCAAGCTTGAATTGGGGAAAACCGTATTCACCTATAAAAACTTATCAATAGACAGAAAAAACAATGAGATCGCTGAAGATTTCTGCTTTCACAGGGACAACTATGAGTCCGTTAAAAAAACCCTTTCACTGGAAAAAGTCAACAAAGTCATCGCCAATCATACAAATCCCATAATGAGGAGACTGAAAAATTTCGGCATCCTGAATACCGAGTTCGGCGATTACCGCGACACCAAGCTCGACTACCTCCTGAACATACTTCTTCAAGATATTTACCTTTCCCTCTCGGACGCCGAGCTGACGGAAGTAAAAAACTTTAACTCACTCCGTTCATGCCTCCTGAAAGTCGAAGCGCTGATCGATCCGCTTATCACGGCGAGCAACGATATCACCGCCTATATCAGGGAATGCCGGATATGCTCCGTATCGTCGCTCTCATCGGTATTCAACCAGATCCCGGAAGATAAAATTATAGCATGGGCTGAAGAAAACGGGTCGCGCTATAAAATAATCCTTTTTACAGACGAGGACAATATCACCTACCTCATCGACGGGAGTCATTTTCTGCCGCGGTTGTCGGAACTCCACGATATTATCATATACCGGCAGGAAAGCGTCGCCACGCTGGGCCATTTTGAAAAGGAGAAAATCTTCGATGAAATAAACCTTCTGTGCAACGCGGGGAAAAACCTCCTGCATTCGGAAGAGAAGCTAAAAATTATCCTGGAAAAGGACGACGCCATCAAGAAATTGCAGCAAATTATTCAGGAATACGATGATTATCAGAACAGCCTCTACCTGGAATCCGCCATGGCGCTCGAAGAGCGGGCCGCCCATACAAGGAGATCGATCCTAGAGGCAATTTCGGACTTTTTTAGATCTCTCTTCTCCCCCAAGAGAGAGGAACCCGAAGCCGGTCCGGTCAAAAACCAGGAATATGATACCGAGACCTATCGATCATATGCCACCGGCCAGGCCAGAAGCATAATTTATAAGATTAAAAACAGCACCGGCAAATTAATTCCGCTCTCGAATTACATTGATCTCCTGCCCGCCAACGAACCGGACATTGAAACCATCATCAACGATATCAGGAAGCTCAATCTGAAAATCATCATGCCCATTTACAATGCCCGGAAGGCTCTCTACCCCATCCGGAGCCAGCAGTACCTCATACCCGACATGGAATATCTGCTCATTAATCCGGAAATAACGCTGTCGCCCGAGCTGATAAGGGATTTCACCGACTCCCTCGCCGGGGAGAAAATGAAGGATGAAAAACTATCGGCTCAGGCTATCTACAACATCGAAAAATACCTTATGACCATCTACAATCAGAAAAAAGCCCAGATGCTTAAAAAAAGCAAGGCCCGCAAATAATTCGATAGCACATTATGGCGCTCCTCCCTGAGGAGCGCCATAATGTGCTATAAGCTTAGGAAGATCTTGATAATTGCCCCGTGGCACGGGGGAGCACGTTACTCGGATGCCCCTCCGCCGCAGTCGGGTGATGGGCAGGTGCCGGCGGCCGGGCAGGAGGATTTCTTTTCAGAAATGCCGTTCGCGTTATCGGAAGCACGGTTCTCTTCTGTGCCGCCCTTCCGGTAATCGTTCACGTAAAAGCCCGATCCCTTGAAGATGATGCCGGCCGTTCCGAAAAGTTTCCGTACCCTTCCGTGGCATTTGACGCAAGTTTCAATCGGATCATCGTTGATTGACTGGAACACGTCGAACCTGTTTTTACATTCTAAACATTCATATTCGTACGTCGGCATTCGGTGTACTCCCGCCATGAGATTGATATGCGCTCATTCCAATTTGTTGTGGCATTAAAAATACACACACCATTATGTCAAGCAATTTTTAAATCAGCAGCCGTCCGCCGGGACTGTCGCTGCAACGCATTAATGATATCAGTGACGGAGCATTAAAAAAATCCTTGAAAATATATTGAACTGGATCGCTGGATACCATGTGACAGTCGATGCAAGGCAATTATCTTTCTGACTGTACGGAACATTCATGGCAAAACGACAGGTTACCATTCCGGTATTCATTCCACACCAAGGCTGCCCTCACCGATGCATTTTCTGCGACCAGTGGGCCGCAACAGCCGCGCGCGCCGTTCTGGAACCCGGGCAGATCGATGACCTCATGCAGCAATACGCGCCGTATATTAAAAAGAGCGTCACCCGCGTCGAGATGGCTTTTTTCGGCGGCAGTTTTACCGGCATGAGGAAGGAAACGCAGGAAGCCTATCTGTCCGTGGCGAACCGCTTCCTTGAAAAAAAAGCGATACACGCCATACGCCTTTCAACCAGGCCCGATTACATTTCCAATGATGTCCTGGATATGCTCATGAATTTCAGGGTATCAACGATCGAAGTGGGAGTGCAGTCGTTCGACGATGCGGTGCTTGAGGCCTCACGCAGAGGCCATAACAGCCGGGTCGTATTTGAAGCAATTCGTCTCATCAAAAATTGCGGGATGGATGTTGTCATACAGCTTATGCCCGGACTGCCGAGCGAAACCAGGGAGTCCGCCATCCGTACCGCATTCACTGCAGCGGAGTTGAAACCTTCTGCCGTGAGGATATATCCGGCCGTGGTGA